>ERZ773076.2-NODE-2-length-303271-cov-7.438183_pt1 | contig 303271 bp, 296 predicted proteins | sample MGYA00580613_ERZ773076 | MGnify/ENA primary metagenome ERZ773076 (study PRJEB29015, sample SAMEA2738005) | human oral metagenome | biome: human oral; feature: human-associated habitat; material: dental | place: China | collected 2057 ...
TTTCAAATTTAAATTCCCAGTTATTTGCCTTTGTCGCTTTTGTTTCCTGTATCTTGACGTGATCTGCGTAAAGTCCTATAGTGATTTCATTGGGTCTTTTCTTATCTTTGTCGTTATCATCAAGCCACTTTTTATCCCCTTTAACCTCTACTGTTTCAGGTTTGTGTTCATTGGTGATATTATATCCGCAGTATGTCTTTTCGTATGTCGTCGTATAACCTTTAACAGGTTCTTCTTTTACCGTGTAATTTATGAGTTTTCCCTGATTATCGTACTTTGGAAGATCGTCAAACTTATAGTTCCAATCTCCCTTGGCATCAGGTTTTACAGTTTTATTTTGTATAGGATCGCCATTGGCATATAGTATAACTTCTATTTCCTTAGGTCTGATGCCGTCCTGGTCATCTCCGTCTTTCCAGATTTTTCTTCCTTCGACGTAGGTTCTTTCAGTCTTTTTATTTACTACTTGTTTAAACGCTTCTTTTGTTCCGCTATTAAAATCGCTTACTTTGACTTTAATTTCCTGATTTGACTTCTCGTATCCCTTAGGAGCCTCCGTTTCTGTCAAAGTATAATTGTCCTTCAACAATCCTTTTATGCTTCCATTTCCCTGGTTATCTGTAGTTATCGTACCGACAACTTCTCCCGTAGCATCTCTCACTACTTTGAATTTAGCTCCTGCGAGTCCTTGTCCGTCTTCATTGACTTTCTTTATCTTTATACCGAATTGATAGCCTTCTCCGACACCGTTGGCAAACTGATATGCGACATCTCGTTCTACTTCACGAACGACTATCTTACCGGATTTCATCCACGCCGCATTTTTAACTTTTTCTCCATTTTGCGGTTGATATTTAGTTACTCTTGCAGAGTATGCAATCTTATATCCCTCGCCTTTGAGATCTCCAAATTCTATTTTAAATCCTCTATCTCCGGGAGTGAATTCGATTTTCTTTTTAAACTGTTCCGTTACATCAGTTTCATTCTGTAATATAAAGTTTTTGTCCTTGTATATCCATGTTCCCTTATATATTCTGAACGAACTCTTATCATACTCCAGTCCATCTGACTTCAGATCATCTCCAACTACTACATTATTAAAATTTTCAGCTTTACTATTAACCCTAAGTCTATACTGTAGTTCAGTTCCCTTGGGACTGGTCTGCCATCCGTATTTGGTAAATTGTTCATTCTTATCATCTCCTACTTTTTGGTAATCGTAGTCTCCGATGATCTTCACTTCACCGTTTACCTTGAGCTTCAGCTGAATTTTTCCCTCTTTCTTTATTTTAGTCGAATCGACACCGACCCCAACATATAATTTCCCTTTGACATCAGAGTACTTCTCAGGATAGTCGGTATATGTGACCTTAAGCTTTCCTGTATTCTTGTCAGCTACAACTTTAGCAATGACATGTTTTTTATCGGGCGTTTTGATATCGAACGTCTGATCTTCCAGTAGTCTCAACTCTTCCGGAAGTTCAATAGTAGTCGTATCATCTTTCTTTACCGAATTGTTCGGCAACTCAAAATCGACGTTTAACTGCATGGTACTGTACTGGTGCAGTCCATCTAAACTCGACCCATCTGAATGAGTTAAAGTCGCTTTCTTCACAACTCCGCCAACTTCCTTCGCATTGGATGAGGTGTTAAACCCCGAGAACATCTGCAATATCATAGCAAATACTACGATGAGCGATGCCAGTCTCTTTCTCTTATGCATAATAACTCCTTTAAATATTAAATAAATTTTTTTGCACATACTGCCCGATTAGCAAGCTCAATGTCGAATTTTAATTCAATATTAAACTCCCTTCCCACGCCGTATGCTAAAGCTTTACTATAAAAAAATTAAACTCTCATTCAATATTATATTATTTTGAAAGCATTGTCAAATATTTCATAGCGACTTTATGCCAATTCACACTACCGTCACTTTAATTCAATCTATTATTTTATTATACTGCCTATTCTCTTTTTTCTCCTTTGAATTTATACCAAGTGCAACAAAAAAGGATCCAATGATCTCTCATTGACCCTTTCTCATCGGCTCAAGCGTTATAAATTGTACTGCTCCCGTTCTAAAATTATTATTTTCGCTCTTTAAATCCCTGTTTTGTCACTCTTTCTTGTGTCTGCTTCATACTGATCTTTGTTTTTGAAGGATCTTTGAAGTTATTTCCAAAAACTGTTTTCGCTTTTTCGTAATCGAGGTTCTGGAAATCAATTTCAATGTTTTCTATATATCTATCGTCTTTATAATCGACGGTATATTTTATTCCCTTAATTCCTTGATATTTTTTAACAATAGGATCCAATATGCTTTTAACCTGCTCTTTAGTTTTTTTCTCCGGTAATTTTGCGTATTCACCAACCACTTCATTTTTTTGCTTTATAACTTTGTCTTCTTTTTCAATATACGTAAAAGTCACAGTCGTTTTGATACCATTTTGTTCCTTCTCAAAAGTTTTTGTAGCATCAGAACCTTTACCGCAAGATGTTGATAAAACCACAACAAGAATCATGGCTACCGGCAATAGAATATTTTTTAACTTTTTCATAACTCTCCTCCATATAAAAAAACTTATGGTTCATTTTACTACATAATATTATTTTTTTCAAATGGAAAAGCATTATTCATACGCATACTGCCCAAAGCCCGGATAAATCAGTGTTTCTTTCTTCCCTCATCTACACCTAATATTCTTTTTTCATCTCATAAATTCAACATGCGGAATATTGCTGTTCGGTTTGTTCTTCTGATAATTCTTTCTACAAATTACCAATTCGTAATGGAATTTTTAGAAAGTGATTTTTTCATCATTAGTGAAATCTTTTCCATATTAACAAAAGTAAATTCCGGATTCACACGATAAACTACAGCGAATGTACACCTAAAAAATGGCACTGCATCAACAAGCTCATCATATTTTTAGCCCACTTCGCATTCTTATAACCTCTTGCTATTTCCAAAACCCCTTCTATGAATGTGCACGATATTAAGTAATATAAGGATTCATCGTATTTATTTTCTGAATATCCTTCAATTTTTTTCTTTATGGTTTTTTGCAGTCTCTTGGTTATGTCCACTCTGCTGTCCACAAATTTCGTTCCTGCCGCTTTGTCCATCAGTATAACCAATTTTTTATGCTCCAACAAAAGCTCCGACATCTGCAACTTACCTATTCTATTGAAATTATCGCTTCCCATTTCTCCGACGTATTCCATCTCATTTATGTTCCTTATTATCTTCGCATATATCGTCATCACAATCTCGCCAAAAAGTTCCTCTTTATTTTTGAAATACGTATATATCAAAGCTACAGGAACTCCCGCTTTTTTCGCTATATCAACCAGTCTAGCACTTCTGTAATCTTTAGCGTAAAAAACTTCCTCCGCTGCCTGTAATATTTTATTTCGAATCGCCTCTTTTAAAACTTGCATTTTTCCTCCGTTATTATCCATTATTTCCGTGCAATTGAAGATGAAAGCACCTTATTTTTTCACAATAAAACAAGGTAACCTCTCTAAAATTGCCTTGTTATATTTGAAATACTTTTTCGTACAAGCATTCCCTCCATATGTGTATTGTCGCTCTATCCTATTTCGATGTCTTTCAATGTCAAAATTCTGTCGAACCCACAGGCTGATTCCGACGATATCACTTAATTACGTCGCAAACTGCAACGAAAACTACTCGTCATAGTCCACAGCAATTACTGATTGTAAAACCTGTTTCCACTGGGCTTAATTTTAAAATCTATACAAACTCTATTTTTTGTGTAGGGTTTAATAAATTTCTCCGATACTTCTACATGTGCTTCATGCCTTAAATATCTCTCCAGGGCTTTCTCATCTTCAACGTGTACGAATATAGCTATGTCGTGAGTGCTGGTTTCCGCCATATCTTTCATAACTTCAATTTTTCTGACATCCGGCACGACTCCATCCAACGCTTCTACCTTCTCTTTTATGAGATTTTTGACGATTTCCACATTTTCCAAGTCATCGTTCATCTGCCACATAACTATATGCTCCAACATGACATTCTCCTTTCACAACTTAGCTTAAATACTATAAATCTCTCGTATTTAGTTAGATTATAACATATAATTTGAATTTTTCCAGTTAATTTATTATAAAATCTGCTATTTTTTTCGTGGCTTCTACTTGCTGTTTTTCAAGGCGAAAATTTATGAATACAAAGATCCAAAATTACGGTTACGTCTCTCTATTCATCGGCTTTATTCTTTACATGCATCCATATGGTTTATTGCAGAAATGTATCCGTAACTTTATTTTATGATGATGAAAAACTACCATTTCTTCCATCGTTCGACGTCTAACCCAAGGCGACATCCAATGCCATCATCACCGTAAATCCAAAGGCGAATGATATCACTCCTACGTTTGAGTGTTCTCCAACGTACATGCTGGGAATCAATTCTTCCACTACGACGTATATCATCGCTCCTGCAGCAAACGAGAGAAAATACGGCATAGCCGGGATTACCATACCGGCTATCAAAATCGTTATCCCTCCAAATACGGGCTCAACCGCTCCGGATAAAACGCCTCCTATAAAAGCTTTCTTTTTCGTCATTCCTTCCGCATGAATAGGCATGGAAATAATGGCTCCCTCCGGAAAGTTCTGAATTGCTATTCCCAGAGCCAGCGCCAACGCCCCTCCGGCAGTAATTTCGGCTGAACCGGCTATGAGTCCCGCATATACTATCCCCACAGCCATTCCCTCGGGAATATTGTGTAGAGTAACTGCCAAGACCATCATGGTAGTTCGTGGAAGCCCGCTTTTAGTTCCTTCCGCTTTTTCTTCATTTATGTGCAAATGAGGTATCAGAGTATCTAAGAGTAACAGGAATAAAATACCTATCCAAAACCCGATTACCGCAGGTACAAATGCCCATCTGCCCATCGCTTTAGTCTGTTCCATGGCAGGGATTATAAGACTCCAAACAGATGCCGCAACCATGACGCCGGCTGCAAATCCTGTCAAAGCTCTCTGAACTGCTGTGCTCAAATTTCTCTTCATGAAGAAAACACAGCCTGCTCCGGCGGAAGTTCCTATAAACGGGATCAACAGCCCCCACACGACTTTCAGGCTCATCTCTTGCCAAACCACCTTTTCTTTTCGTACGGTTCAGATTCCATAGAAATAAAATGGTATCCCGTTTCTTCTATGGCCTCTCTCATCTTTTCCATATCTATTTTTTCTTCTGAAATAAACGTACTTTCTCCTTTGCTGTGGGACGAAGTGACTTTTTTCGCATTCGGCACCAACTTCCTTATGACTTCGTTCATGTGTGCTTCGCACATTCCACACGCCATTCCGCCAATTTTAACTGTTGTCTTAAACATTCTCATTTTACCAAAGTTCTAATCTCCGGTAACTCCCCCTTTCTCTCTATCTCTATCTCATGTCACCTTGCGTTTTCCGTGCTGAAAAATACTGATGATTTTGGCATCTTACCGATTTCGATTTTGCTGCTTCTTCGTCAACAACGCAATAGGTGAGACTCTTTAGATTTAGTCAAAAGTGAAACAAGTCCAACTGTGAACTCTCCTATTTTTTCGCCATCACTGTAATCCACGGTTTTTCGCAGTGATGATCCGTGACTATCTCTGTAAAGCCCACAATTTTCAGCACAGCTTCAATTTTATCCGCCGTATAAGTCGTCATTCCGTCGATTATTTGTTCAAATTTCAAACCACTTTTATCCATTCCGTCCGACTCGTTTACAATCATGAAACATCCGCCATCCACGAGCACATCATATACTTCTGCGAAGCATTTTTCCAATCCCGGCCAAAAGTAGATGGTCTCAAATGCCGTAGCCAAATCGAATATTTTCTCTCCCATATTCAGGTTTGAAACATCCGCCTCTTTTACCGTGCATCTGCCTGATTTTATCATTTCCGCATTGACTTCCTCTGTTTTTTCTACTGAAAGGGGAGAATAATCTACAGCCGTAACTTTTGCGTTCGGATATTTTTTGAGAAGTTCGGCGACATTTCTGCCTCCTCCGCATCCTATCTCCAGTATAGCCTTCGGTTCCATGCTCTGTAAATGCGAAATCCCCCAATCCGCAACTTTTGAATGCCCGACATTCATGCCCTTGATCATCATCTTCCCCATGAATCCCTCAGGTTTTCTAGTCTGATTTACATATTTTCTGAATATTCCCATGGCTTGTCTCCTCCAACTTATTTATTTCTTGCCGAATAGAATCGTAGAATCCGTCAATCTGAGCCATTTCGCCTCTCTTCTCGACATGAACTTTCCGTGACTGGTATCGATTAAATCGACTTCTTCATAACCCATTTCCCTGAGTTTTTCAACAAATTCTTTCATGTTTCCATATCTTCGTTCCGACATTATGTCGTGAATTGCAAAAGTCCCGCCTTTTTTCAAAGTCCGCAAAGTTTCCATCAACAGATCTTTCTTGTCGACACCTGAAATGTTGTGATATACGTAATTGCTGGTGACCGCATCAAAAGTTTCATCGGAGAAATCCAACTTTAGAGCGTTATCCTTCTTGAATTCCACATTTATAACATTTTCCGCTTCAGCATTTCTCTCGCATAAAAGCTGGCTGAATGAACTGTAATCCTTGCCCCATCTGTCAATTCCTATCATTTTGCCCTCAGGATTTCTCTTTGCACAAGCTATGGTCAGTGCACCGCTTCCACAACCCACGTCAAGCCCAAGTTCGCCTTCGCTCAAGTTTATGTGTTCTGCGATTCCTTCTATAATTTGCCTCGACATCTGCCTGTTTCCATCGTATGAAAACGCTCTGTAAAGGTTTATAAGCCAAATTGATAAAATCAGCAACACGATAGCTATTACGATTAAAACTATGAACATAACGTCCTTCAAAACTTCATTTAAACCGTTGTCATAAATACCAATAAAAACGCCTAATGCCAACGATAGAACCGCTCCACACACAACTGCCACTATCAACCCTTTTGGCACCCAATTTTTATAATCGGCCTTCATACCACTCTCTCCTATTTAAACTGAATTTTAACTATTTTCATTTTTACGTAATTATCGCATATTTTTATCATAAATTTGAAAAAGAGCCCTACATCCTTGTATATATCGTTATATCCTCTCATATAGCTCTTTGCCGTTATCGATTTGAAGTCATTGCTCCATTCATTCAGTTCTGCTTCATCCTCCATGTGGAAAAGCTCTCCGATATCTGTAATACCTGCGTCTTTAAGCCACTTTTTAGTCATCATCTTAGTGCCTTTTTTATTGCATGCATCGAATACTACTACTCCATTTTTGAATCTTCTCGCCATTTTAGAAATAATCTTTTGCAATTTGTCCGTTTCAAAATAATAAAATACTCCTGCCGCAAAGAATACCGCACCGTCCTCATCATCGATAAAATCCATCCACGTCTCATCGTTTAAGTCACATCCTATGTTTTCTTCTCTTTCACCTGCCGGCAATATCTGATTTCTGATTTCGATTATATCCGGTAAATCGATATTGTATCCCCTGCACTGCCCGTTATCTACCTTTTTAAAAGTTCCGTCCAATCCGCAACCGAGATTTACAACTGCCGCTTTAGGATGTGCTTTCAGATAATCTTCTATTTCCCAAATGAGATCTAAATGTCTTTGAGCAACTTCCATAGCTCCAAACATCCCTATCTTTGAATTTACAAATTTTTCTTGAGATTCAAAATCATAATCCAACATATTACAAAGATTTTCTGCGTCCTCATCCAGAAACATGTCGGGGAATTTTTCCGAGCATATCTTTCTCCCGTATAACGGAATTATCAACGTTTCCTGCACTGTATTCTTTTCAATTTTGTATTTCACAATAAATCTCACTTTCTCAATGATGCATCATCTGATGGATTGTCTCAATCCGTGCCGGCTTTCCATGGAAGCATATCAATATCTTCCAACAGCAAATAACATCTTTTTAACCGTTATTCTTAATTCGGTTAGTTATATCTAACACAATAGTAACATTTTATCGTGTATTTTTCCATAACTTTTTTATTGCAAGGCTACTTAATGAGAAATTTGAGTTTTTGAATTCCCTTATCGTATGGGGCATATCTCAACTTGAATTCAAACAGTCCGGATTTTTTATAGATGCTCTTCTTATGGCTGAACGCATCAAAGGAGTATTTCCCATGATATGCTCCCATTCCGCTGCTACCAACTCCTCCAAATCCAAGTCCTTTGCAGGTTATATGAGATATGGTATCGTTTACGCATCCACCGCCGAAAGAAATATTTTCGATGATTCTCTTTGCATTTTCTTTCTTTGATGTAAATATATATAACGCCAAAGGTTTTTCTCTGCTTTTCACGAATTTTTCCGCACAATCCAAAGTTTTATATGAGATGATCGGTAATATAGGTCCAAAAATTTCATCCGTCATGACTTTTGAATCCAAATTGACATCTACCAGCATAGTCGGTTCTATTTTAAGCTTTTCTCTGCTGAATCTACCTCCACAATACACAGTTCCGTCCTTTAAAAGGTCGATTACTCTGTCAAAGTGTCTTTCATTTACTATCTTAGGGTATGACTCAGCTTCCACCCCGTCCGGAAGCATCTTTTTAAATTGTACTGCAAGTTTCTCACAAAAGGCATCCTTGATCTTATGGTCAACCAGCACGTAATCCGGTGCAACACAGGTCTGCCCACTGTTCAAAATCTTTCCGAAAGCTATATTTTTACTGCTTTCATCCAAATCTGCATCCTCTAAAACTATACACGGGCTCTTCCCACCCAGTTCCAATGTTACAGGGGTGAGATTCTTTGCCGCCTTCTCCATTATATGTTTTCCGACGACTGTATTGCCTGTAAAAAATATGTAATCAAATCTTTCTTCCAGCAACTTCTCACTGATATCAACATCCCCTTTTATGACGCACACATGTTCCGGTAAAAATGCCTTTTCAACAATTTTTTCAACTATATCCGCAACGTTTGATGCCATCTCCGAAGGTTTTATCACTACGCAATTGCCTGCAGCAACTGCTCCAATCAACGGTAATATGCTCAAGGAGAAAGGATAGTTCCACGGCGACATGATAAGGGCTATCCCATATGGCTCGGATATCTCGTAAGCTCTGCCCGGTAAAGCGTTGACTCCCACGGATTTCCTAACCGGCTTCATCCATTTTTTAATGTGTTTAATCGCATAACTCACTTCCTGGATGCACAGTCCGAGCTCAGTCATATATCCCTCGTATTTCGACTTGTTCAAATCATCTCTCAGCGCATTCAGTATCTCCTCCTCATGACGGAGCATACTGTCTTTTAACGATTTTAACGCCGATAGACGATTTTCATAAGGCTTTGTGTTATTTCCATAAAAATACTCTCTTTGTTTTTCCAACACTCCACTGATTTCCATAGGATGTACCCCTTCATTCAATTTCAGTTAACTATTTTTTCAAGGATTTTAGATATTCTTTTTGCTCCTCTGTAATCCTGTAGCTTTCTCTCGCCTTCTGAATCGTCTTGTTGTGTACCCACTGTCCCAGACGATTTTCTTCAATATACGGGATTGTCGCATCCCACTGTTTTGCCAAAGCCGTTGCGAAGAACCATGCCACCATCATGTTCACGTAATATTCTTCCGATATAATCTCTGCGGGAATCTCCAAGTATGCCTCTCTAAAATCGTCGTCCAAAAAGTGAGTCATGAGCATTTCAATGGCGAATCTACAGGTGTACGCTTCTTTTGAACTTGACCATTTTTCAATGTATTTCATCAATTTCTCCCTGTTGCGTCTGAACACCTTTGGAGCTGTCGTATCGCATACTGCCCAATTATCCACAAATGGTAAAAATTTCTCCAACTCTTCGACACACCTGTCAAAATCCTTTATCTCAGATATTAAAATTCCGTGAAGCATATTTTCATCATAATACCTGTGTGGAAGGCGGTTTAAAAATTCCTCCCATTCATCATCGTTAATATACGATTTAGCTAATTTTCTGAGAATGGGAACTCTCACTCCTATAATCCGATCCCTATCTATTCCTGGAGTCAGCTTACACTGAAAGTCTCCATATTTTTCATCCTGTAATTCAAATAGTTTTTCCGTAATCTTCATATGCTAACTCCAGCGATTTGTCAATATATTTCTAACTTCTCTCGCTACCAATACTCGTTTTAGTATTTGAGTAAATATTATGGGAAGAATTAAAAACGGTCCCACTACAACCACAGAAGCAACCACTAAGTTTCTCAGTTTATGTCTCCTCCTGGCTCTGACCACCAAGTTTATTTTCTCTGCCATAATATTGAAAATTTCTCCATCTGTGATTGAAAATGCGACTACAAATTCTAAAATCAAAATGAGAACAAATGCAACTATCATTATATTTGTAACCTTTTTACATATGCTAATTCTCGTCGCTAAATCTAATTGTCTCGCTTCCGGAATCTTTCTAAACCACTTATCTACTCTCATATCTGGTGTCATAATTCTTTTCTAAAACTCCTTTTCTCAATACTTCCACTCTACAATCACTAATCAATTTTGTTTAGATATCATTTGTTGTCGTGTTTACTCTTCTTTTGATTCTTTGGTTTATCCACATCATCCCGCCTATATGAACTAATTTTATCATTTTGTTATCGCTGTTGATAACATTTGCTCCATAACTGTGGATAATACACTTTTTCACTACTTGTCAATATCTAAAGACTTCTCTCTTTTTCGCAACAAGCCGACCCTTTACTTATATCCAATAATATCCTTAGATACTTTTTCAATTGTTTCAGGATTAATTAAAGATATATTGGCTATATAAACCTTATTTTTTCTCGGATTAAATATCCCCAACTTTTCTATTTTCTTAAATTTCGGATGTATTGAGTGGTACCCCATAATATAGTACATTAGCAACTGTAATGTATCTTTACTTCTCAGTTCCCCTTTTGATACTTTAAAATCCCACAGTGTATCATTTGTTAAATAATCTCCATCTCCTGATGATACTATATCTGTATAACCTCCCTCAAAAGTAAATCCAACTTTTGTAATAGGACCATATTCTCTCCAAAATGCTAGACTTCGTTTAAGCATAATCACAATGTTTTCAATGGTATCACTGTCGGGATTAATTCCTTCTACTGGTTTATAACCCTTTATACCCGCTCTGAAACAAACATCGTAACCAACCAATTTACACGCATTACTAACAGATTTATAATCAAGACCATTTATGTCTGCTAGTAGTTTTTTAGCATTTCTTAAAGCCACTCCTTTTTTGCCACTTGTATTATAAAAAAACAAATCAAGATACAATGCTCCCTGTAACGAAATTCCGAAAGCCTCTTTTACGGGTGTTCCCATCATAAAGCGTGTCAAATAATCAACCACAAGACCAATTAATGAAGCATGAATATTTTCTACTTCATTCAATATCTCTCCATCATCTATAGTATTAACATCAAATTGCTTTTTATTTAGATATCCTCCATATGGTTGTTTTACCATACTAATACGTTTAGTAACAGAATACACTTAAACAGCCTCCCATCGTACAGATAGTTTAAAATTACAAACATCCATCTAACATCAAAATTATCTGAGTGTATTTAAATCCTTAATTTAGTCTACTATACTCTCATGCTATAATTTCACTACATAATTGTCAAATTGTCAACCGACGCTGATCCATACTGCACATTCACATCCTGTCTATTCTCATTTTCTTTACTTTTCTGTCAACTACAACATTTATAATCCCTATTGAAGTGACGTATGTCATAAGTAGCACAATGCTAATCGGCATTTTATCTTCCAAAAAATACGACGCGAAAAATATCAACTGACATATAATTCCTACAATACCAAAACTTCTATATTTTTTTATCAGAATTTCTTTTTCGATTTTCTTGTCTTTGCATTTTGTACCGCCTGCAATAATTGAAAAATCCTCTCTCGAAATTGCACTGCGAAAAGAAAAATACACAACCGATATGGTTACCGTAAATAGCATTGGCGATATAATTACGTGAAATATGTGGATTTTCCCAATTATGCTCATTATGATGTGAATGATAAATATGATTAGCGAGACAATCAAATATATAGGTGTCATTTTTTTCATCTTTCCTCTCCCGTCGACATTTACCATTTTATCTATTTTTTCGCAATTTTAATGTTCGCAATGTACACTCCACACAATATTATTCCCGCTCCTATGATCTGATGTAAAGACAGTTTTTCTCGAAGCAACAACTTCCCTGAAAAGATTGAAACGACTGTCGCAACGCCTATAAACGATGCCGTGCGATTGACTCCTATCTTGGATATTGCTACATTGGACAAAAAGAACGCTAAAATTGAACATCCTATTCCCTGATATAAGATGGCAATGAGGAATTCGGTGCTTTGAAAAGGCAGGCAGATGAGTTCTTTGATGTTACTTCTTCCATAACCATCTATACAAGCTGATATTACAAAGATAATTGCTCCGACAACCAACATCATATAAGTAATCTCTGCACCCGTATATCCCTTTGCTCTTTCAACAAAAACGCTGTAAAGCGCATATGAAATCACAGCTATAAATAAGAACAAATATCCTGTCGGTGAAAAACTAGATGATGCCCCTACTGCAATCACTGTAGTTATTACTCCCATGAGAGTGATAAAAATTCCTACAATCTGCCATTTGCCGGGTTTCTCTCTGAGAATGACGGTGGATCCCACCAGGGAAGCTATGGGAATACATGCCAAGAGGATACCACTTTCCGAAGCCGTTGTATGACTTATCCCGACGGTTTCTCCGATAAAATATATTCCCGGGCTGAATACGGCTACGATAAAAATCGGCTTTAGACTCTTTTCTTTTAAATTTACTTTTACAATGCCTAGTAAAACCAGAAATGTCATTATCACAAAAGCTATCAAAAATCTCCATCCCAAAAGTGCGAATCCACTAGCCACCTTTGTAGCCTGCTTTGTGAATATGTAGCTCATTCCGTAGATTATCTCACAGCACAAGGCACATAAAATTCCCACTACCAAATTGTTTTTACGTAAGGTCTCCATATGACTTTCCCATATGCTAAATCTCAATTTTACTCAAATGACTCCTTTGAATGTATTATAACATATATTCAAAATTTGAACGTGAATTTCTCTTTTAATCGCTCTCTTCTACCATATAGATTCTTCGACTATATGCAAAATTGTTCTCGCTATGAAAATAGAAATGTACACTACCTCGGTTCCGGCGACAGCATCGAAATTCCTCGTATAGAATGGGGAGTTGGAATGTACACAAACAAATCAACGGCGGATTGCCTCCGGAGGCAGACTGCACATGGAAAAGCTGGCAGCACTGGCATCTTCAGGCAAATTGGATCTGTCTCCTCTATCGACTCATATCTTCAACGGCTTTAAACATATAGAAGATGCTCTTTTCCTGATGAGAGGCAAGCCCGCTGATATCTGATCAAAGCCGTCGTTAAAATTGCAGACTGATGAAGGTTCCAATAATATCCGTTTTTTTGGATGCGGGAAAACCACGTTTATAAAGGAATTATCAGGATGTGCGAAGCGTGAAATCGCCATACTCGAATATTCCTGGCGAATTCAGAAACCGTTATAATTCAATAAAAAAACAGCACCTTTATGAAATCAACTCTCATAGAGGTACTGTTTTATTTGAAACTTTTATCGCTAACTACCTGTTTGCATATCCGTATCGCTTGGTTTTACACTCAGCAATTGGTAAATTCCCACATTATCAGCCCTGAATATTACCTACTACAGAGATTGAACTCCCATGAAATAGTACTGTGCCATTAACTTCAGCATATCCCTAGCCCAGCTTTCACTTTTGTAGTGTCTGGCAATTTCCAGCAATCCCTCTGCGAAATTGCTGGCTAAAATATGAGACAACATGGGATCATACTTTTCTTTGGCCTGACTTTCCAAACGCATTTCAATATGTTTTTGAATCTGCTTTACCATCTCGCTCTTTGCCTTCTCGTGCTTTGTTCCTACACTTTTATCCATTAAAATTATCAGTTTTTTCCTATTCTTAATCAACTGATGAACATACTGCTCTCCCACTTTATCGGATTTTTTTGGAACCGAATTGCATCTCAACGATTCTTCTTCCTTGAAAAATAAAATAAAGCTGTGATATGCCGGCTGCACAGTTTCATCAAACAACGTCTGTTTATTTTTAAAATACGAATATATCAATGCTACCGGAATTCCGGCTTCCTCTGCAATCTCTGCTAATTTTGCACTTCGATAATCTTTTTTATAAAAAATTTTTTCAGATGCCACAAGAATTTTATTCTTAACTTCCGCCTTTAATACTTGCACGTTTCCCCTTCTTTTTTCCTTCTAAAATAAATTTACGCTTAATGATAAATTTAAATTTAATTTTTGTCAAGACATATATCTGCTTTTCTTTACTTTTACTTGAATTTTAATCACGATTATTAAGTAACAAAACCAACTATATTTCATGCCAGTCCTGTAAAGCTACCCTTCAACTGTGCGGCAAACAGTTCGCTCATGCATAGGTTCAGTTTCCAGCTACAGATGTAAATTGGAGTTTTTCAAGAAATTCATACCAAAGATTGACCTTTACAGATGGGAATCCCATCTGTAAAGGTCAATATGTTTCGATTAACTATCTCATTTGAACTTTGCAATTGCTCTATTTTTCTTTTCTTCTTCTAATCAAGACAGCTCCTCCGGTCAGACCTGCCAACCCCAATAACGTCAAATACAACGATAAGCTGGCTTCATCTCCGGTCTTCGGCAATTTACCTTTCTTTTTATCCTTAGACTTATCTTTAGGTTTATCCTTTTCGCCTTGAGCGTCTTTACTGTAAATCGCATACACTGTCATATCTTCGCTTACAACTGTTTTTCCCGTAAATGCTGTACCGGTTCCGTCTTCCTTCGTGTTCCATTCTTTAAACGTATAGCCTTTCTTTGTCGGATCTGTTGGCATTGACTGATCTGTTAAACTATCGTTGTCGATGGACTTGCCGGTTTCTACCTTGGCAGTTGCATACTGCTTTCCTTCGCTAACGAATGTAACTGTGCTTTCAGCAGGCTTATTCACTTTAAACGTGTAAGATATTAAATTCGGTTTATTGGCATCCGCCGTACTGTCGCGTCCCGCATCATCTTGCTTCGCTGCAAAAATCCAATAACCTCTGTATATAATATCGTCAGCCTTCTTCTTGCTCATGTCCCTGGTGTTTATGACATCTGCATTAGTTCCACTTGCTAAATCATATGCTCCATATGCATATCCTGTAATCTTTAAGTTCTCACCTACCGGTGTTTCCTTTGTGATTTGTAGATTGGAAATGCTAAGCGATACTTTGTCCAACTTATTTATTCTCTCATATATCTTCTTCAACGATTTTTCTGTGCTTCTCTTCGCTTTGCGAACATGCACTATCAATCTCTGACCTTTTATCTCATGGCTGATATCAAATCCCGGCAGTCCTTCCATGGTGAACTTACTGCTGGAATCAACTTTCACTCCCTTTGGTAAGTCCATAACGAACACTAGCTCCGCATCAGAATCTGCATGATCTTTTTTCCAAGCTGAATTACTCGGAGTGTCCCATGATGTTTGTGGATCGGAGTGATTCTGGCTTCCGCTCTGAGCCATAAGATATGTATTCAAAACCTTCTTCATTTTAGACATATCCAGGCTAAACTTCAGTTCTACCCTTTGTCCTCTTGTCAAAGTTGCCACCTTATCATGCTGTGTATTACCATTTACTGAAATATCCCCATAAACGTACAAATCATTGGTATCTAAGAAACTCTTTTTAAAATCGAAATTAAATGCCTTTACTACATCCATGTTTATCGCAGGTTGTCCATTTGCTTTAGAAGGGTCTTCCGCCAGTGCAGTGTAAATCTGTGTCCACATCTCTGTATTATCGAAATTATTTTCTCGTGGTAACATTGGAAATAAACTGAGTCGATCTGTACGTATTCCTGTACTCGGGTAATCAGATCCATCATTTGCTGAAAAACTAATTCCATCTAGTGAACTCTTTTCCGGTGTCATCAAGTATTTGGGAATAGCATTTTTACTTTTGTATTCCAGCTCTGCCCAGTAATTGTCTTTAACAATATTTTTCAATGAGTCGGGCATACCCTCAAGATTGCTATCTGCAAATACAGTTCCAACAGATGTTGCTGTTACCAGTATAATTGCCAATAATAAACTCAAATATTTTTTCATCTCCTGCACCTCTCTAACGCGTAATATCAAAATCTATTTTCTCAGCTGAAATATCTACTATTTTCTTTTCGAAAAACAATTTTTTATAAAATAACTCACACTTACCTTCCGCTGATATTCTACCTAGATTCTTTACTGATTGATCCTTTATTTCAACAGAATACGGCATTTTTATTTTTATTTCATGACTCTCAGTTCCTTTTTCTTTTTCATATAGTTCAAAAAATTCTCTATAATCGTTCCAGTTACCTAAATTAAAAACAAATGTGACAGAATTATCAGCTGAGTTATATGTCTTTGTTATCTTGCTAATTGTTCTCGTATTTGCTGAAACATCGATTGAATTTACATTCACTTTGAAGTTTTTAGGGAAGCGAACAGTGTATTTAGCAGTGGGAAAATTCCCTCCTTTGTCAAACATTACTAAATTTTCATACGCCCTTCCTAATAGGGTTTTCTTTCCTTTAAAGCTTGTGAGATACTTATCGTATGCTCCCTCAAACAAATCTCTGACTTCCACTCTACCTTCAACAGTCCCTTCATAGCATAGTTTCCCTTTTTTCACAACTTCTCTGCCATCTGATTTTACCACCTTTGACAAGTTGACTGTTCCTCGAATCTTCCCATTAACTTCATCATACCGGCTGGAGACATTTTCGTTAGCTGCAAATGCAAATGTTGCACTAACAAATACTCCAACCACCATCATCATAGTAACTGCCATGCTCATGGTTTTTTTAATTGTTTTCTTCATACTTAATACACCTCTCTATCACTACAAACAACTTAAATAAAAAACGAGCAAAAACACACATCACCTACTGATATGCATATTTGCTCTCAATCAACCTATTATATTTTCATTATGACTCTCTACAAATGTCAACATTTTTACAACCTCTTTACGTGATTTTAAACCAATCACGTAAAAAGTTATATCATATTTTTTTAGAAGTCGCCAGTATTTTCTAAAAAATATTTGATTATTCGCTCAATTATTCCATTTTTGAGACTGCTATATTAGTCTTTTTCAAAACAAAATCCTATCTGCGTCGCATTTTTGCAATACAGGTTGCATAGAAATTTCACCGTTTTCATTTCGCCTAACTCCGTGTTTTCCAGTTTTATCTACCAAAGGACCTGTCCGTTTGCAGTTTCCTGATAGACAAAAAATCAATAGATCGTTACTACAACCGACATATTACCTTTTACCGCCGTCTTATAGAGCTTAATAAATTCATCGTAATAGTCTTTTATCTCCTCTTTGATGTCGTCGGCTTCATCTTCATAATCCCAAATATCAGGATATAACTCGGCATTTTTACACTCTTCCATGGAGAAGTTCGCCAATGCTGTGTCAATATCAAAATTCTCCAAAGCTTCCACGATAACGCCTGCTCTCTGAGACTCTGTTACCGATATGAAGTCCTCTTCTCCAATCACATGCTGTCCCACTACAGCTTCACTTAGAGGATTATCATCTATGGGGTTCATGGAATCTATCCCTGTGAAAATGAAGTGCATCACATCCCACATTTTATCGATATCCAATATTTCCGTTTCCTCTTTTTCCTGCAAAGTTTCAATGTAACCCATCAAGTCGCTCGCTTTGCCTCCTTCAACAAGCTCTCTCATTCTCTCCAATTCGTTTTCATTTACCAGCTGATAATTTGCTATCATTCCCATAATTTTTCTCCTTTGCGCTGCCTTTCAAAATAAACTTCGTTTTTTTATTTTTCACCTTTAAACCACGGTATGCATCTATTTACATCTTTGCAATACTGCACATATTCTTCTCCAAATGCATCATATAGCCACTTTTCCTCGGTACGTTTCATCATAACTGTCATAAGTCCCCAGTATATCAACGGAAGCGGTAACAGTAAAACGTTTGAATACAAAACTATTGCTCCTGTACAGATGAACATAAATGCACTGTATATAGGATTTCTCACGTTGCCATAGATACCTGTTGTCATCAATTGATTATTTTTAATGTACAAATCTATTTTAGAGAATATCACTGCCCTAAGCCACATCGATATGCCTAAAAGTATGAAAGCTATTCCCAAGATTGCAAATAGACATGATAACCATTTAATTCTTATCGTCGGAATAGGTCCTTTGACAGAAAGATAGATTCCGATTGCTGTGATTGCCAAAATAATTATCACATATGCCGGCCCTACTCCATATACTGGAAGCTGTTTATTTTTCAATGTAATCCCCTCTCTTCAGACACAATATATAATTGATAATTTTGACTCATATCCATACACTACTTGATTTCCATAATTGCAGCTCTACCAGTCTCCGGTGGAAACAGTTCGCATAATTTTTCAATGAACACATCTAAATCCCATAAATCACAACTTTTCAGCTTTATTTTTTCGTTGCTCCTCAATTTCACCTCATATCCGAAATATTTTCCTTTTACAAATAGAGAGTTCACTAAGAACGGTTCAATAGCGCGTATTTCACTGAAGAATATCGTCTTTTCCTTTCTGTTTTTCTTTAGAACGATACCGTTCTCAAACAAATTGATCTCGGTCCACAGATCTTTCTCCGTCGGTAAAAGTATCTTTCTCTTGCCTCTGGATGTGAAAATCAGTTTTCCCAAAGACGTCGCTTCCGAGACTTCTTCCTTTGTCTTGGTGAAAAAAATCGATTTTAATCTATATGATGGTCCCACCGGAGGCTTCACCATTTTTTTCATAAAGAAAACGCCAAGCACGAGCAGTATGGCTAAGTATAACATTTTATCCATAACTTTTCTCCTTGCATATTTTATCATTACATTTTTAAAATATTTACAATACCGACATTATTTCCCTCAGATTGTCTATGGTAACTGCACATAATCTCTTTGCAGTCGACGTCTTTTCCATTATGTCAGTGAATTTTTTCAGCAATTTTCTTGCCTGTTCGCTTTCGATGAGTTTATCCATAGTCACTGTATTATTATAAATATCCTTGAGTTCTCCACCCTCGATCAAACAACGACGACATCCGCCTATGGCAATAGAGATGTGTGAAAGTGTCAATTTATCTCTCTTCTTATCCAAGACCTTCGCAAAAATATCCCACGCTCTGCTGTCACCGTATATCCATATAAATGAACCTGCCGCCTGCAACACGCTCAAATTTGAACTGCTTAAAAAGCTATTCACCGTTTTCCACGCCTGTATTTTAAATGCTGCAGTTCGCCCATCCGAAATGAATTTCTCCGAATCGCACACCAAATATGCCTCTTGAATATATCTCTGACAAAACGCCTGCAACATGTATATGTATCCCCACAACAACTTCGCATCTTTTTCGGAAGTTATAGCCTCCATAAGTTCCTTCGTATGTGAAATAAACCACTCCCTCACCGGCACGGTATTTTTCGTTCCAAGTTCCAAACACGCCGCTTGTCTCAGCACTTTTTCCCCTTTTCTTCTTCCTTCCGGATCGTCTGATTTCATCATGTCAAGCGCCTGACTCAGAGTTTCAAAATCATATTTGGCCGCCATTATATCTCTCCTGTAATCCCTAAAATGTCAAACCTCAATCCAAACTTTAATATGATATCATTATAACAGAATTTTCGATGTTGGTGGAGATGAAATATCTCTAATCCTGATATGGCATCACTGAGCCATTTCACAAACAGCTATCCTATTCACCTCATCGCTGATAAATACACGGTCTTCCCTTACGTCCATCACTCTGAATTTAGAATAACCTCTGGGTAGGGTAACGTTAATCAATTCTCCGTCTGACAATCTCAGCAATTTTTGCTTTCCTTTCCACTCATCAGTCTTAAAAACAGGAGATAGTATCAGGTATTCTTTGTCTGCACTGAATTTTCCTCTCATTCCCTGTTTTCCCGGCAACTTTTCCAGTCTCTCTCTTCCCCAAATTTTTCTTTTGTATACACCGTCTTCAGTAATCTCCACGTACCAATAATACTTAAATTGAGATAAAGTGCACGGATTTATAATATTTGCCTCTAAAAATGCGTAAATTGAACAGTCTTTTATCATAATACTTCCTATTTGAGGATAGGAATATCTAAACGCCATTTTATGATGTTCACCATTAACCTCATCTAGGGCTCTTTGAAATCGCTCTTTTATTTTTTCGTCTGAAAAAACGTAATGGAGCTGCGGTTTCCACTGCAACGTGCATGTCTCAGCATGATAATTAAAAAAGGTAAAGCTGTTTGCTGCATAGACCTCTCCATCCACGCGACAAATAACCGGATAACTCCCATTTTCCCCACTTGTAGAAATCTCTGTAATGCTGTTTGCAAGGCACCAATTTTCACATTTCACTTCGCACGGAGCGTTCTTCGGAGAAGATATGCTCCACACTTTTGCCCCATTTCCATCTATAACCAAAACATCTGAATCGCTATCTATCAAAACAGGATTATTCCAACCTCTCTCAGCTTCCGGAAAAGGTATGAATGCACATTCTTCGCCCCTTGCCCAAAGTATTCCTTGGGTGAAATCTCCTTCCTCTCTCTCACACCAAATGACAAACTCATCTCTTCCTCTGGCGAAGTGATTTTTCGAATTTATAGGGGCATATTGATATCCACGCATCCCTATTTTTATTCCTCGTGCCGTCCATTCCGAAATTTTCTTTAATTTTGCATTCATAAGACGCTTCCTTTCAATGCTTGCCATAAGCTCTGTCTATCGCCTATCTTCGACTTCGACTATTTCACCCATAAAAACGATGTGCGGTTGCCATCCACCGTTAAAATCCGGAAACATTTCCGGAAACGATGCGTAATACTTACGAATATCACAATGCAAATTTTCCTTGGAAAACTGATTCTGATAAAGTTTCTTACACAAAAACGTCAGATTTGCTTCTTCATACGTCACGCTTTCTCCCATTGCTTTCGGAGTCAATCCTGACGCTGCTGTCTTTTCTCCATCCCTTCCCGAATTGGAGCCAATATAGACGAGAGCCTTCCTATATTTTTCGGGGAAGAAGCTGACTGTAAATGTATCACTGTCATTTAAAAATTCACTGGTATAGCGTGCAGGATGCACGTACACGGTGATGATAGGACGGCTCTTTCCCATACTGCCCCATATGTTTCCCATGCTACCCCAGCTAACTGTGCATCCGTTGAAATTGTCTATCGTACCGGCTGTAACAACTGCCCAGTTCTTGTCAAACATCTCAAAAATTTTATAATCTTTTTCTCTGAAATCATCCATTTCTATAATAACCTTTCTGATCCCAGCCATCCCGTTGATGACAATTCATTTAAATCTTCAAATATTCTATCATATCCTGATACGCCTTTTTAGCTTCAGGCACTAATGGCATCATGGAATACATGTGGTACATGCCTTCTCCTATTTCCAACCTGACATCTACACCGAATTTTCTCATCTGCTCTGCTATGGTATCGGCAGCAGCTGAAAAGACTTCATCACCGCCAAAAATCAGATACGCCTCTTTCAATCCCGTATAATCTCCCCTTTGCAAGTAGCGCATGTATTCAGGCACTTCTCGTCCATTTTCCATTCCTGCCTGGATATTTTCAAGAGCGATAATGCTCATAATCAAATCTCTTCCATCCAAGATTTTAGCCTTTCGCTTTTCTTCTTCCGTGTAGATCATGGTTCCCGGCGAAGCTGCGTATATCTTGCCCGGCATAGGAATTCCTTCTCCCTTTTCGTTGATATATGAAATCAGACCCAATGCCAAATTCCCACCGGAAGAGCCTCCTGCAATAGCAATATTTTCATGTTCATATTCCACAATGAGCTTTTTGTACAGCTGATAAAGCATTTCATAAACATCTAAAATGCTGTTGTCAGGCACCAGTGGGTAATATGGCAGTACCATATCTCTTCCCGTGAGCCTGGCGAGCTTTATCTGCTCTTTGACTTCATCTTTTTTAGGATATTTTAACATTCCTCCACCGATTAGATAAATGCAAACTTGCTCTGCAGGTGCTTTGTGCTTTACGTGAAGAACAGGATTTACACCTACTTTAAACGTACTAAAGTCCAAATCTTCTTCTATGCACTCAGGTATAACAGGATATGCAGTTTGAGTTTTGAATTTCTTCTGAAGCTGACTATAAGGTTTCTTCATCATATTTTGCAAACGCAATATCTTTGCTATTACTTTCAGTAGTGTATATTTAGCTGACATATATCCTCCTTAAAATTTCTATTCCATTCATTGCTCATACTTTTTCTGTCTTCAGACTGTATTGCACTCCCAAATCAATCTGCATCTACCCAAATGTGATATTTGCCACAGTGAAGGCATTGAAACAGATACCCGCAAAGAGGACCATCCTTTATCAGGTATTCTTCGATATCCTCAAATTCAGATCGCGCAGCGTACTCGCGTAAGACTCCATCAGCAATATCCATAGTTTTTAATTCCCGTGTACCTACCGTTCCTAAATACGCACAGTAATCATTACAGCACGACAGCCAATATTCATCCTGCCAACTGACATATCCCGGTGTTCGGCGAAAGAGTTCATCATCTTTTTCCTTGTCAAAACCTACTATTACCTCTGCGCCTTGAACAAACGTTGCATCATATTTTTTTGCTGCTTTACCATTTGAAATGCAAATAGGACACAGATGTTCCACATTATCGATACAATATGGCATAAAAGCATAGTAAATATCGCTTTCTCTCCCACAACACGGGCATATCTGCGGTTCTCCTTCCTCAAAAGCGTTGGTGCCTATGGGGTCAGGATGATAGCGGAACGGCGGGATATCTTTCAACCTCTCTCTCCTTTCAGCCTTCTCTTCATCTGACATAGGGCGTGGCAAAGCATATTCATTACCGTGACTTTTAGACTGTTTCTGCAGTAGTGCAAGCTTTTTCATCTGTTTCCTATTATCTTTATCGACAATGGTCGAAAACAGGAGATATGCACTCTCAATCATCCCCAGCTTTATATAAACATCAACCAATATCTCTTTCGCTTCGTTTACCTCAATTACGGAAAGCCTATCTGCAAATTGATAAAGTGCCGATACACTTGATTTATCACCATCCTTAAGTTCAAAATCATTTTTTAACCGTATATATTCTTCAAGATATTGGTTCATTTTATTCTCCCTTTACATTTAACTAGATATCTGCAATCATTCCATTATCCCTATGAAAGGCATTTTTGTACTCTTCCATTGAAATTTCATAGTTTTATTATAAAATTAACCGTTAAACGAAATGTTGTATCTCTTCTTCACTCAGCTCACGAAAGTTCCAAATATGGTACCCTGAATAGCATTTACCTGATCTACCTACGAAAATCCCGTGTTCCGGCATACTTGCTATCTCACCTATGTATATAAGTGGAAGATCGTCGTAAAATGGGTAGTCATCCGTTACTCCTTCTTTGACAGTAACAAAAGTATTTTTTCTCAATTTATTCATCGATTCACCCTTTCTTTTTTTACATAATATTTAATGAAGTATTTCAACCGGTGTACAAAGTAGCTAAATCCTGAGTTTAGAAAATGGATTTATAAAAAGGTCACTCCCCAGTGGGATTTCAACAATAAATCCATGCCCTTTTTCAATTCAATATCACTTTCGAATTCTTTGACGTAGGCGACCGGAGAATGAACGTCTAACTTAACTGTGTCTTGAAAAACAAATCCGTTCATCTTTAAATACTCAGTTGACTTGTTATCCCACTTGATTACTATCAACTTATTGCCCCGTGTATCTGCTATAAATTGCATTTCATCCCCCCTTTCAATCTCTACTCATCTACTCCACTTAACCAATCTCGCTTCGTAAAATTCTCGTATCTTGTAGTTTGAATAATCGATCCATAACAGGTTCGTATGGCCTCCATATGATGCCATCGCCTTTTCGCAAGTATTTCACTGACCAATATCTTTCCATTGACTGTTATAATCCATCAGCTGTACTGCCAAAAGCCGACGATAATTTCATCGTTATCATCTCTATATAGATAAACACATCCGTTACAAAACGGAGCGTTTCCTTTTATCATTTTCATCCTTTCATCGACCGATCCATACGCATACTCATCAATGACTCCATATACTCTGTAACCGTCACGTATTAAGTGGTTCCAATAATATTCTTCATCCTGTACGTAATCTACATCTTCTCCTATGGTTATAAACGGAATCTCTCCCCGGTCTCCCAATGGAACGGTAGATATATTCACTCTGTTAATCTCAGTTGTTTTCAATCTATAAGTACCACAACAACTTTCCCCACAACGAGGATGACGAATCGCTTTTACGGAACAATCCGGATATATATTTTCATCTATGCGCACGTCAAAATCTTCAGGCACGAAGATTGATATCATATCTTCCATGCCGGGAATTTTAAAGCAACAGTAAAATCCATATTCATTCTCCAATAATTCTGCAAAAGCTGCATCGTTATCAAACCAATCGGGTGCGTTGCCACCGATCCAACCGACTACATGTTCATCTATGGGATTCAAATAATAAAGCACGCTCTTCCTAGTCCTCCTCATCCGCTTCACAGGCAACTTTGTTCTCCTTCAACTTGAGGCCTTTTTGCACATTATATATATCACCTATCACCCAAAGAGTTCTTTTTGCAAGTTCTCACATATTCCTGCCATCTGCAGCATATCATCTTTTGGGTACATCCGGCTTAAATCATATTCAAGGGGATTTGCAACAAAATCCGTTAGTACATCTTTGAGCATCTTCTTTTCTTTCTGTGTCTCAACGATAGAAATACTCTGAACAGGTGTTTCCAATCCATCTCCGAACAAATCGCATAAATCGACTTTTCCACTGACTTTACACTCAAGCAATATGGCTGCAATGTCGACGATTATATTTATCGGGAAGTAGAATTCAACACGGTAATCATCGCCCTCAGATTCGGCATTTTTTAAAATTGTCGTAATCGGCTCGTCACAACGCCTGAAATTTCCATTTAATCTATCCAATTTCAGATCAAAAAATATCTCTTCAAGAGAAATCTTAACCGATTGTTTATCTGCAAGATATTCAACCAACGTCAAGCTGTCATCACTGTCACCGATATAATTGTTCCAATATTTATTTTCTATGTGCATCATTTATCTACGCCTTCCCTTTCAGCCGTGCCATCATCATGTTTTCATTGTTCATCAAAAGATAACTTCTATATCCGGTTAACCGGTTATCCGTTGAGTCCACCGAATTCGACTTCATATCGACTGTCAATTTCCATGTTGCCCAGATGACCTAATAAATAGTCCGGTTGTGCATCTAAATCGAGGGTAAATTCACTATTTCTTCCTCTTATGAATATGCACACGTTGTCGATAACAAGAGCCTCCCTAAAATCATTCTCGGAAATCGGTGCATATGCCCGGAAAGTGCCTTTTTCAATCATATCGTTGATGACATCCACATACTGATAATTGTCTTCCATGAAAACATCGATCACCTTATCTCTGTTATCATTTAGCCAGCGAATCTTTTCCACAACTGTATCTATTACTCCATCCTGGTCCTCTTTAATATCCAGAAAGACTTTCGTATCTTTCCCCCAAATGTCCATCACTCCGACATAATCGCCATCGGTATCCAATGTAAATTCATTTTTTCCGATTAAAATTTTCTCTTTCATAGTTTCTACTCTTCTAAAATCTGTGTTTCTCTATAATGACATTTCTTCTGTCAGCTAAAATTTCTTTCTGCTGTACAATGATACCAACGCTGTCGGAAGGTGCTGTATGTTTTCTTCACATAGTCTATATAACTCCAGCCCTTTTGCAGTGAATCCATATTTTTCGATATATGCCAATACAAAATTTCCTTGCAAGCTTTGGTGTTCTCCATCGCAAATCGACAGGTAATCCCTCGCAAGCTGATGATATTTTTCGTCTATCAACCCTAAACCGAACACGGCAAAAGTTCCTGGCATTGCACAAAATTCATCTTTCAGGTTATTATACCATTCAAATTCTTTCATAGCCAGTCGTGCATATTTCTCAATTCTGTCGTATAAATTGGGATATAGCATGGCATTGGCAAATAACTGGTTTATTCCTTTTTTAGGTAGTTTCTTTATGGGAAGATAACTCTTATTAGAACTTCTAAATTCAATGGAATAACTCTTTGGAAAACCGAACTCAAGCAGACGACAGAGGTAATCCATAACTTGCCGATAGCTTTCCTCACATTCTTTTTTCACAGATATTTTTATTGTTGCAAATGCATCATTTGCAACACATGAACAGTCGTCGGTTTTGTGTTGTGAAATCTCTTTCGGAAGATCACCACTTCCATTTTTCTTTATCTGTGCCGGCAATGAACTCCCCAGTGCCGTTACAAACGAAAATATTTCTTCTGAAAATTTTTTATCCCAGCTATGTCCGTGCTTTGTAAAGCACACAGCCAAATAACATGCATATTTAAAATGCTCTTCTGATAAAGCATATCCTGCATCTTCATTTCTCAGCACCCATTTATGGTCAAACTCACTGTCGTTTACATCGTAGAAAAACGGATTTCTTATAACTCTTTCTATCCATCTTTGCGATGTTCTATCAATTCCCCAGTGCCAACCGCATAAAATCCTCATTTTATCCGTGAATTCTTCTGCATCTTTGCTGATAAATCCCGACCTCTGTAACCTGAATAAATAGTACTCCAAAACCGCTTCCACCAAAATTTCTTTACCATCAATTCGAAAGCATGGGTATGACGGATATCCCGCCTTTGCTCGTGTTTTCGATACTCTCATATTACCTTTTTCTATTGCACCAACGCATTTATCACAATATGGAATCAGTGTTTTATCTCGTAACACATCATCAAACATTATGTATGTTCTGCCGCTCATCATATCCACCCTCTTTTTCTTACTCTAAGCTATACGTTTATACATATGCTAATGATTCCATTTACTTTCTCCATTTTTCGTAGTTTTCTAGATAAAAAACGGTAGCCAAACTAAATCCTCAAGATTTACAATTGTATTCGCCGCATAACTCTCTGTTTTTTGGTAGTCATCAACCTTGACCAGAAACTTCCATGGAGCAAGCTGTTCAAATTGGTAATTTTATCACGAGCATCCCAACCGTCTAAGCTTTCATAATCATACTTCCAACCATTGATTTCCATCGATTTCTCCCCGTCCGACAAGGACCTGTCCTGCCCCTTCGCATTACATAAACCTTTTTCTCAGGTCTTAATATGTTCAATGACTTCAATACTCTTCAGAGTTAATACTCTTTATAATGCAGTAGGTATCATTCAACGTATTAGAAAAACTTTCAATATTCTCCGTGATTTCGTCGTAAATGTCATCGAGAGTGTGGGCAGGTGACAATACTCCCAAAAGGCAATCTTCCAGTTCGACTTTACCTATCTTTTCAAGATTATCCACCAACATCCCCAAATCCTTATGATTAAACCAGCGATCCGTATCGATCCAATACTTTGTACCATGTTTACTGCAGGCAATTTGACTATTCAGAAAATCGTCCATATTCGGTTTCTTTTTTTGTAATAAACGGGTACAAGCTAAATGATATTCTATCTTCCTCGGTGTTTGATCTACTTCTGAAACGAATATAACACCGTATTGATTTTTAAATTTCACAGCGAGGACATCTCCCTTTTGAAAATACGGCTTGCGTTTTACCCTCGACTTGGGAACTTTAATAGGTTTGGGATTTTCACTCTGCAGCTGTGCGGCTAACTTATCCAGCACCTTCTGCCTCTGAGACAGTGCTTTGCTGTCGATTTCAAGCCAAAATTCATCTGCTCCTTTTTCGATGATCTCCAACGCTCTATCTCTTATATCGTCCGGAAGATGACCTATCTTCCACAGAGAATAAGCAACCGCAGTCCAGTAGATTTCTCTGTAGAAATCATCTGTGCAAAAATTGTCTTCCTCGGTCAAAATATCCTCAATTATTTTGTCTGCATTTTCACCGTCCTTATACCTCTCAACTATTGAATTGTATATGTCATATCCGTCATCGCTGTCTATAATTTTCACTCCGTCTACTGCCATTTTTTCTCCCAATTACCTGTGCTAAAAATATGTAAATATGTCGCTGACATATTATTCTATATTCTCATTACACCTCTTAATAAACCGTTAAATTTCCTCAAATATCTTTTCAATCAGTTCTGTAATATCCCGTGCCACGTATTTAATCTCATCCGGATCGTGTATATAACAGATTATCTGTCCCGTTTGTCCTTCCGTATCAGGGTCGAAGTCAAGCATGAGATAACAGCTGTCGCAGTATTGTGCAAAGGGAATCCATCTCTTGTTAAACAGATACGGTTTTATCCTTTCATCTCGCATTTCATCTATATTTTGACTTGAAAAATACTCAGGAAAATCCGACAGCAGAGCATTTCTATTTTGAAAATACTTTTTTGTGTTCTCTATTTCTCTCAAGCTCATCAGGCAAAACGACATCTCGCTACTTCCTATAACGCAGGGCAAAACACACATAAACCTGCTGCCGTCCTTGTATTTATAGAGCTTTTTAAAATCTTTCGGCAAGTCAATCCCAAAAGTATTCTCAAATGACATTATGTCAGCATCTGTAGCACCGGATATCGACTCATATTCCTCCAGATATCCTTCCTCCACAGGATCATCCAATCCCCATTCTTCAAAGTTCTCGCACATATATTTTTCAATCTGCCTAATCTTATCAATCATTATTAGCTTTGCTCCCTTCGTACGTCACTACGATTTGCTCCCTGAACCGGTCGATGTGTTATCCAAGTTTAATTTCTAATAAATCTCGTAAATATTCTCTGAATTCCTTTAAAAATCACCATCAAACTTCACCAGTATACTTCTCCGGTATTATTCTGCCAACCTTTTCCATCCCATAAAGCAAGCACTTCTTCCTTTATTCATAAGCCACCTAATTGGGATAAAAAAATTTTATTGATTCCCTATGTCACAATGCAGTTGCATTAAAGAGCCTTCTCAACTGCCTCTCTGACTTTTTCCATGTCGACAGTAGGCTCAAAACGTGCAATGACGCGACCCTGGCGATCAATGAGAAATTTTGTAAAATTCCATTTGATATAGGCTTTATCTCCATATTTCTTGTTGTTCATATTTGCAAATTTGCTTAGCGCCGCCTTTTTCAATCCCTTGCCGAATCCTTGGAATGGCTTTTCGGCTGCAAGAAATTCATAAAGGGGCTCCGCCTGCTCTCCGTTGACTTCAATTTTCTTGAACTGTGGGAATTCTGTGGCGTATTTCAGCGTACAAAACTGATGAATTTCATCATCGCTGCCCGGAGCCTGGTTGGCAAATTGATTGCACGGAAAGTCGAGAATTTCAAATCCTTGACCTCTGAATTTCTCATACATCGCTTCAAGGTCTCCGTAATGCGGTGTGAAGCCACAGCCGGTAGCCGTATTTACGATAAGCAGCACCTTGCCCTCATATTCCGATAAGCTGACGCTTTTGCCCTGCCTGTCCTTTACGATAAAGTCATAAACTGTTTTCACCATGTTTCTTTTCTCCTGTCTCTGTTCTTTTATCCAATTATAACATCATTTTGTTAGGTTTTATAGTAATTAGACGATTTATTTCTGAACAAATCATGTTGATTACAGCGGATAAATCCGAGAATGTTTTTCCGACTTTCCATAAATTTATTGAACTTACTCATCTTTATGCCTCATATTCTTCACTTTGCAAACGAATCATCCCCATACATAATAAAAGTGATGTCACAGAATAGAATCGTCTACTCTGCAACATCCCTATGTTTTTTTACGACTCTTACAATAACCCCTCGTTTGTTGTTTGTCTCCGCCTATTATTTGTATATTTCAGGCTTGTCTTTTATGGAACCATATTCAAGCCGAGTAATTTGACTCAGCATATCAGTTTCACCTATCTACCTTTTCTGAAGCTTCCATCGCCTCTGTATGTGATAGCGGTGCTAGAAAAGCACTGTCCACAATTTTTACATCTTATCACATGACTTATGATGTCATCGATCCAGTGTCCGCATTCATCCTGTACTTCATCCGTTTTACAATCTTTTGCCTCAAATACAAAATCACCGCTATCCACTAGCGATTGAATATACGTCAGGCAATCAAAATAAACTTTAGGAGTTGAAAACCCTTCTATCAGCTCTACTTTTTGGCATATCTCTCACATTATGACCTCCGTAAAATTATATTGTTGCACACTTTATTGTAACGCTATTTTATGAAATTTTGCAGCAATTCGTCGATTTATTTTCGAGCAGATATCCTGCTGATATGTCTTTAAATGCTATTTTGATATGAATGCCATCCGAAACGATATACAGACAACCTTATTAGCACATCATCATTATCTTCAACGTTTTTGCTTACAAATCAATTTCTTCAAAATCCTTTATAGATTTACGGTACGACAACCACGTACATAGTATGAACACGGCGACACCAACTATAAATATGACAATCTGCGATATGTTTAGATTTGAAGGATCATTTAAACTTTCCAGGCCGGGAATCTTATGTAAAATCTCACCTATGGCTACCACTATCAGATCGGCTATACAGAATATTAAGAAAGGTTTACCAATCTTATAAGCCGTCTTGAAAAAGCCTGCGAGAAAAATGCTGTTAAATACTGCAAATACAATCATTACATATCCGAGATACGCTGCATTTGCATTCATCAACGGATTTGTGACATAAGGAGCGGCATTCCCCAAAGAGCTCATCCTGATGATCGTTATCAATGCACATAAGATAAAAGCTATAAATTCAATGAATAAAACGAATAGATATTTAGCTGTAACAACATCCTTTTTCTTCACCGGCAACATAACCGTGTATGTGATATCATCGTATTCCCTAATCTGCTGGTAAGTATAGAAAATTCCGAGACAGATAAAAAAGGAGCCGACAAGAATAGGATATCTCGGGATCATCGTCATAGCCGAAAAGGCGATAAACCAATAGCTCAACGGATTTGCCGACAGCTTCATTTCCTTGTAAAGAAGTTTTTTCATCACAGCTTCACCTCTTCTCTTTCAATATGCACCATGATATCTTCAAGTGTAGGTGCACCCTCCATTTCTTTTGTATAATATCGTATAAAATCTTCCTTTTTCGCAGATAAAAGCAATTCTCCATTTTTGATATAGGTGATAGTATCTGCACATTTCTCCAAATCACTGGTAATATGCGTAGAAAATAAAATTGCTACACCTTTTTCAGCAAGTTTTCGGAAAATTTCATTCATTTCATCTCTGGACACCGGGTCGAGTCCACTTGTCGGCTCATCTAAAATTAGAAGTTTCGCATTGTGAGAAAGAGCTAAAGTCAGGTAGAACTTTACTTTCATCCCCTCGGAAAGTTCCATGATTTTCTTATTTTCATCAAGCTTAAATGCGTCAAGGTAATGGCGATACGCCTCATCATCCCAATTATCATAGAAGATACGGGTGATGGCTACAATCTCTTTTAACTTTTCCCTTTTATAGTAATTGATTCCACCTACTGCATAGCCGATCTGCTGTTTAATTTCATCCTCATTATCCAAATAATCCATTCCGAGAATGCGAACGCTCCCTGCATCGGGATGTACGAGATTCAGAATAGATTTAAGAGTTGTTGTCTTGCCTGCACCATTTCTGCCTATAAATCCCATAACTTCCCCTGCCTTGATATGGAAGCTGACAGGTTTTAGTTCAAAAGCCGGATAAATTTTTGTAAGGTTATTTACTTCCAGAATATATTCCATATCATTCATCCTCCTTCTCTTCAAAAGCGACTTCCATCAAGTGTGCAAATGCTCCCTTTGGCGGTATGGCAATGCCTCGTTTTTCATCGCCAAGGAGCAAAATCGTATCACCGGATTTGATATTAAATACTTCCCGTGCCTGTTTCGGTATTACTATCTGACCTTTTTCCCCAACTGTAGCTGTCCAAGCATATTTACCTTTCGGTGTTTTCACGATGATTTACCTCCTTGTAGTATGATTTGTATGATTTATACTACTTATTATACTATATAATCTCAAAAAAACAAGCCCTGATGATGTATTATATGATGTACCGAGTTATGGCGGATCATATCAGTGGCTGAATTTAATAGTTCCTTCGATTGATTTTATTCTTGACGTGGTTAGCTGTTCCAATGTCTATGCGAATAATCGGTTTTTCTGATCTTTCGTTAAAAAATACCGAAGTCGGTGTGAAACTGACTTCGGCATTGTTAACTCTCATATCTCTTTGCTGAGATTTTATTCTCATCTCGATTTTTTATAGCGTCAAAGTGTCCTCTTCAGACACTATCGGATAATATCACGTCGCTCTTACCGCTTTCAGCTCTCTCAGCTCTTTGAAATTCCTTGAAAGCATCAATATTACAATTACTGAAAGCAGAACATCTATAGCAAATGACCCTATATATATTGACTGTATTCCGAAAATTCTCGGCAATATGATCATGAGTGGAATGTACAGAAACAACTGTCTTCCAAGTCCTATGACCATTGCCGGAGCCGCCTTTTTTATTGACGGCCAGAAAGTCATGGCTGTCATAGTAACAGAAAGCAGCGGTGCAATTGACATGAATATTCTAAAACTGAAAATATACTCTGAATCAAAAGTTACCTGTGGCAACATACTTCCTAAAACGAGGTTTGGATCAATCATGGATAAAAGCCAAAACGGTAACATGATAATCAATGATACAAAAGAAAATATTTTAAACGATTTTATACTTCTCTCATATTTTTCCGCTCCGTAATTTATCCCTGCAACGGGTTGCAATGCTCTCATGAGTCCATAAATAGGTGTGAGTGAGAAATTGAATATTCTGAATACCGCTCCGTAAAAAGTGATGTCCAGTTCACTTCCGTAAGCTCTCAATGCTCTTAGAATGATCACTCCTTGTATTATTCCCATAATGCTCATGATGAGCGATGGCATTCCCAAAGAAACAATTTTTTTGATTATGTCTCTGTCTGCCTTTACGGAAAATACATTTGTCTTGAAACTTGCCTTCCCTCTCTTGCAATATATTATAAATAACAGTGCATAAACAAACATACCTATATTAGTACCCCACGCAGCTCCTGCAACGCCCATATTGAAAATCTTCATCAATACATAATTTGATATGATATTTACTACAAGACCTATTCCCATCATAACGGCAGCGGTTTTCATCTTTCCCTCAGCTCTTACTATCATATTGTATGCGAGACCTACGATCCAAAATATACTTCCTATCAATGTAATTTTGAAATAAGTTGTCGCATAAGACAAAACCTCTCCCTCAGCTCCGATCGCTTTGAGTAAAGGTGTCATAAATACAAATCCGACAATCATTATAATCACTGTAACTATTACTGAAATTAAGTTTGCATTACCAAGAATTTTACCTTGAGTTTCTCTGTCATTTTCTCCAAGTAAAATACTGAGGTAAGATCCTGCTCCTACACCTACCAGCGAACCTAATCCCAAGCTAAGCTGGGTGAGAGGATAGACTATGGATATTCCGGCAAATGCTGTTTCTCCTACCAGTCTACCTACAAATACTCCATCGAAAATTACGTTTAATCCATATAAAATCATAGCGATAATAGCCGGTAAGGAAAGCCTATAGCAAACCTTCCATAAATTGTCCTTCAGTATCATTTCTTTTTCTCTATTCATAATCTTTGTTTCTCTCCTAAAAATTTCTACACATCTTTTAGACTCAAGTAAAATATTTTCCTGCATACGATATTTAAATCTAGTGAGGTCACCATATGCATTCATTTATGATGTTATACATTCAATTCCCAACGGAATACACTTTTGATATGGATATTTCAAATAGTCTGCCGTGTAATATGCTCATCTTGTCACTGACCTAGCATATGAATAACTATTCAAAATCACGTCTGTTTAAAGCACTTGCAACCATTAAATATTATTTAAATAAGCCTCAAACATAGTTTTGAGCATTTCTTTCAGTTTCGACATTTCAAAATCATCAAACAGATAAAGCCCTATATACAAGCTGTTCATCAAAAGAGTAAACTCATAATTGCTTATTGACACATACTCTTCCAGCCCTTCTTTTTTACAAAATTCTATGAAATCCTCAATACCTTCATCATATATTTTTTTAAATAATCGTTTAAACTTTTCATTGCTTTGAATTTCCATGAGGAATACAGTATATAAATCCTTATATTGATTTTTATCCAGGATTTTATCCAGCAACATCTCTACAATTTTTTCGTTTCTGCTCTGAGAATTTTCTCTCATATACTCCACTACAAGGTTCTTCCTATATTCGTTGCCGTCTTTCAAAAGCTCCAAAAAAATTTCTTCTTTATTTGAAAAATGATGGTACATTCCCCCTTTAGATATACCGACTGCCTGTACAATTTCATCCATAGTAGTCTTTGAATATCCATTGTCTATAAAGAGTTTCAGAGCAATTCCTTTGATCTGCTCTCTCCTTTTTTCCTTACTCAATCTTTTGCCTTCCATATGCCTCTCCTCTTACCGACTATATAGTCTGTAAGAGGATTTTACTACTTTTAGAATTTTTTGTCAAGCTATGAATCATGAATTGCAAATAAAAAATACCGGTGATAGTGTCATAACCAACTCCGGTATCGGATTCCTCTTGTGAGGCAATCCATATTGTCTCGATTTATAATTTATATTTTACTATTTTTTATAGAGCTCGGGCTTGTCTTTTAGCAAACCATATTTCAAGTTAGGCAATTTTACGATGTCATCATACAGTGCTTTTACTTCTCTGCAGGGTCTCAAGGTTAAATGCTCAATATTTTCAAGGCTCAAAACAGGAGCATAATCTTTGCTTTTTAGCCGTGCCGTCAGAAACCTGAAAAATCTCAACTGGTTCATATCCTTTAAAAATTCCAAAGATTTTACATGAATATATTTAGGTGCAAGCCCGTTTCCTTCAATGGACAGGCTTTCTAAATTTTTAAGTTGGGCAAACGGACTGTAATCATCAATTTTTTGAAAATTTTCCACCGATAAAGCCACTAATTTTTTTAAGTATGTGATAGGCTCTATACTTTTAACGCTTGCACCTGAACCTATAGATAAATACTCAAGTTTTTGCAGGTTTTCAATCTTGGAAAGGTCATCGTACACACCCCATTTTATATGCAACTTTTTGAGGTTTTTCTGAGAACAAACAGCATCGAATAACTCTTGTGGCATCCTCGTTGCAAAGGACAATTCCGTAAATGCCGTCGTGTTACCGGATAGAAAATCGCACCACTCCTTTAAAACGCGTTTTTTCTCTTTTGCGGTTTTGTACTGGGGTGTGAAACTGTCACCTAGTTGGGTGCAATTTATTATCAACGAATTTTCACCGTCATACTCCGATACCTCAACAATGCATCTTGGATGCGATTCATCTTTGTGGTAATAGTCAAAGCCGTATTTTATTTGTCTTTCAGTTAAAATCAATTTCGTTTCCTTTCGTTAGTTTTGATGCTTTACCTTATACGATTTCTTCTGGAATTTTTGAACTTTGTTCTGTCTCTCTCAAGAGGTGATAACATCACTGTTTCTTATAGTCCAATACTCCCTCAACTGCTCACATATCACACCTAAAGATTTAACCATCAAATCTCATTCTTAACCGGCTTTTTGCGATATCTATGATGTTTCTTGTGTCCAAATTTCATTACTTCCTATCTTCAACAACACTCCCTATTTCCATACCCAATGCCAACAAATTGTCCATGTCCGTCAAGCTGCTCGTTCCAAAGGGATTGAAGGATGTAAATCCGGTTATCGCTTTATATTCTTTAGGCCTGGCTCTAAACGATATTTTATCAGCATCAGAATACATATCTACTCTTACCAATTTATCATGAGCTTCTTTGATTTCACAATACGATACCTGTCCTGATACAACTTCTCTTCCATTCTCAAAAACTTCAATATTTACACCGTCAAGTTTAACCACATAGTCCTTTTTTATGCTCTTTAGCATTTTCTTTATGAGAAGATATGTAATAAATAGCCCCGGTAAAAGCACTAAAAATGCTAATGATTTATATTCTGCAAATACACCAACCCCCGAATAAAACAATATTAAATAAGTTATCAACATGGGGATTACAATAGCTGCCGGAATCCCTAACCCCATTATCATATCCGATTTCGACGTTCCTGATGTAAATCTATAGGTTTTCATATTATCCTCCGAATCAACAAATTCCCCTATCTATATTTAATTACAAAATATTATCTCACACTGACTATCGCCTTAAAAATACAAACTTCATCTGTAAATTTTTCTATAATCAGCTCCTTTAATAACTACGCTCTATCTACTTTAGAAATTCAGTTAGATTTCCGCCCGTATTGCTTCTGCTTTCCGAAGCGACTTCTCAATTTACAATTTAACATATTAAGTATACATTAAATAAGCCCACAATGCCATCTCCTAAAATATAAACGCCTAAACAAAAAAACGTAACTATCATCTCATTTGACATTATCAAATCTATTTTCTCAGGTGATAGAATCGATTTTATCAGGGAGATTTCCTGCTTTAAGCTGCTCTATTACATGCCGATTTATATTTTTATAAGGATGGTAATGGTCATTGTTGATTTCTTCCAAACATTCTTTCTGTAATGCTTCCATGAAAGTTGAAACTTTTCTATACAGATGCCCAAATATATTCGGCTAAATTCTCTATTCTTCTCAAAAACCTTTAATTTTCCTACAGGCCTTTCAAATTACGTTCTGCATACAAATATACTCTATTCCAAAATTCATCATAATTATTATTAAGAGCAAGCTTTTGATAACAACGTTCTATGTCTTTATCAGATGAATTCTCATTTAGTAGAGATAGTGCCTCTGCTTCCTCAAACAAACCTATATTTTTTAATGCTTTAATTTGGCTGTCATACGATTTAAAGTCTAATCCTTCCATCTGCAAATCTGTATCGTAGTCAATAATTGTAATAATATTTCTGATCCAATCATGGTAATCATCCAAGATTTCTCTAATTTCAAAATGATTATATATATCGGTCATCGCTGCAACAAAGTCTTCTCCATTGTGGCAATTATTCAAAGCTTCTTCTATAAAGTTCATTTTTTCTCTCCTAATAATTTCCATTTAAACAACATCTTCACCAGTATTTTAATATGCCCCTGTATTTTAATCAAGTTCTATTAAATATAGAGTTTCATATCCTGATAAGTATTTCTCTTTTGGTTTGAACCATAGATGTTTTATGTCCATTTCTTCGCCCAAAAAAAGAGAAGTATCCACGATTTAATAGATGACTTCTCTTTTGATATTATTTATTGCGATCTCTACCTCATATTCTATGATTATTCACCTCGATTCTTAATCCAGTAATCACAATCTTCGTATCCATCTGCAACTGTATGTTCTCTATAAAGAGTGCCTCCAAAATGCTCGATAACAGCCTTGTCGGTTTCGCAAAAATAAGGCATCAGTTGGCTATATCCATTTTTTTCTGCAAAATCTGCAATAGGACATCCCACCAGATGAATGCTGATTCCTTCTCTGTGATTAAGAGGATTTACTTCCATCCCCCACGTGTTATTCCATGATCCGTCTTTCTTATGTCTGTTCAGTTTTTTCGCTCTGAGTCTAAAAAGCCCGTGAAAAATTTTTTGTACCAATTTATTGTTGAGATTAAACTTGGAAAGCTGCCCTCCCTTCTTGTCTCCAATCATCATTCCAAAGCACATATCCATAATTTCATCCGGAGACATATCGCAATTCATGCACTCATAATAAGCAAAAGCAGACAAAGCTCCATAAAAGTTTTTTGACATTGGATTGTCTTTTCCCCCAATACTTGGAGTCTCATTGGAAAATTTTTCATAAGTTTCAAGAATTTCCTGATACTTTGCTTCCGCCTCATCAGAAGAATATTTTTTACTCAGTTGATTTTTAATCCATTTCTTGGAATCCTGTGGAATTTCATATACTACCATAACTACATCTCCTTCCCAATGCCGTCCCTCTTAATCGCACAATCTCTTCTGAATTTTACCCGGTTTTAAAATTATCTCGGTTCATCTTCAACATCTTCCTCCATAAGTGCTATTATGCCCTTCTCATATATTTTGCCAATCATTTCCATACACTGTATAATAGTTTCTCTTTTCTTATTTGAAAGGATGAGTCTAAAAAGCGTTCTGATATATCCATCCATGAGGACTTCCATAGTCTGTCCTTCAATAGAGTTTACAGTTTTACCTTCCACATTCTCTGCGGCTATTCTAATGCTCTCTGCATTTCGCATTGCTATGTTATCAAGAAACCCTTCATATTTCGTTCCTTTCGCACAATCGACAATCAATTTTACAGCATTGCGATCTGAAATGAGAATATCCACGATGTTCGGAATGTTTGGATAGTAAATATCACCCATTCCATTCAATTGTTTCTCTTTTGGAAGAGTCTCCATTTTATTTCTGATCTTATCAAGGATATCTGTCAGCTGCTCCACCATAGGATCGGTAAGAGCATAAAAGAGTTCTTCTTTTGAACTGAAATATCCATACAATGCTCCATGTGTAAACCCTGCCTCTGATGCAATCTTCCGAAGCGGTGCCGCCTGATAGCCATATTCAAGAAAAAATTTCTCTGCACTTTCAAGCAACAATTGTTTCGTCACAATTTCTTCGCGCTTTGTAATTTTATTTGTTCCCAATTTGCACTCCGTATATTACTTAGTTATATTACTTAGTTATATGTTATATTCTTATTTTCGTTTTGTCAAGTGAAATTCAAAATTTCCGTGTTGTAATGTATAAGGTTAAAGTCTTGAAATACTATTTTATTCCCTCTTGTCAATGCATCAACACCACCTCCTGATACAAATAAATCCTATATGTAAAAGAGCCGATGTAGTCCTACGACCACACCTACTGCATATCCAACCTTTAAAAATACGTCAATGTCATTTAAAATATGAATCATATATATTTTTCGTATCGGCATTGTTCCATCACCTGATCTCCCAGTAGTGTTATCGCTTTCTGAGGACACAAACTTATACATCGGTAACACATTGTACATCGATTTCCTGAAACTGCCTTCTCATCCTTCATTTGTATATTTTCCATTGGACATTCTTTACTGCATAAACCACAACCAATACATGCATCACTTATTTTTAGCTTATTCGTATATCCCCTCGTCTTATGGTAAAACCATAATCTTTGCCCAAATAATCCCTTGATATGAGCTATGAAAGATAATCCTTCCTGTGGGTATTTTCCCCGCCTGATTTGTTCTGCCACTTGTTCAATACGCATATCCGCATTTTTAACAATTTGTCTGTTTTCTTCAATATCTTTCTTAAGCAACTTATTATCACAAACAGAATCAGGCATCTTTATTTGCAGACCTCCAAGGATTTCTGCACCATACTTTTTTAGAATTCTTGCTGCACACCCCGCTCCGTCACCGCTGAAAAGTCCCATTGTATTGATACAGAACACTTTTTTACCTGTCCACAATGAGTTATTTTTCTTAATAAAATCGCGTACCATGAAAGGAGCATTAGAAAATTGTGTTGGATAACCTAAAATAATCGTTTCCCGCTTTTCTAATATGTGTACAATTGGTGGATATTCCAAGGGAACACATTTTGCAGTATCATCTATTAAGCACACCAACTTCTCAACACAGTGTTTCGTATTTCCAGTTCCACTTAAATAAATTCCTATCACCTATGAGTTTTCTCCTATCAATTCAAAAATATCCCTTCATTCTATATGCTTATACTCCTCGTACAGCATTCACGAATCAACTCGCTATCATGAGTCACAACAAGAATTGTTGTGCCCATTGTGCAAATTTTTCTCATCAATTTTGCCGTTTCTTTCATATGTGCATGATCAAGTCCGCTGGTAGGTTCGTCAAAGAGAAGAATTTCCCGTCCTGATGCAAGGGCACATGCAATAGCAAGCCGCTGTTTCTGCCCTCCTGAAAGACTCTGCGGGTGTCGATCGACGAAGCTATCTAGATCCAGACTTCTTAAAATTTCCATCGCCTTTTCCTTTTCGTCTCCATTTTCCTTTTTCAGACTGATTAGTACTTCATCCAGCACACTTTCAGTAAAAAGCTGATTTCCTGTGTCCTGCATAACCATAAAACAAAGCTTTTTTCTCGCTCTTCTGTCGTAGGTCTCTCCTTTATATTCCAAAACTCCTTTGCAATGTTTCTCCAGTCCGCACAGGCAATTGAGAAAGCTGGTTTTTCCCGCACCATTGGTCCCTACGATTGCCGTAATATGCCCGGCAGCAATTTGCAATATTGGAATATTCACAATATTTTTCTTTTCACCACGATGAGCAAAGTAAAAATCTCGCAAAGTGATTGGGCTGTCTCCATCTTGAAAAGGTTCCATCTGAATGTCTGCAGGAGATTCCATCACAATTGTGCGGAGTCCCATCTTCTGCATTTCATTTTGTGTGAGCATCTCTTTCTCGGTTTTCGTAAACTCTCTGGGAATCTCTCCGTTTCTTAGAATTACCATACGATCAATAATGTCCCACAGATATGCAAGCCTATGCTCTGCAATAATAATCGTTTTCCCTTCTGCCTTCCAGCGCAAAATAAGTTCCCTGAGCATCAATGTTGCATCATAGTCCAGATTTGCTGACGGCTCATCAAGCAATATAATTTTAGGATCAGCTATATCCACGGAAGCACATGCGATTTTTTGTTTTTCGCCATCAGATAATCGAAAAATATTACGATCCATCAGGGCCTCCATATGAAAACGTGCAACTGTGCTGTCTATTCTAGCGTATATTTCATGTTTTGACAAACCGCGATTTTCACACCCGAATGCAAGTTCTCCTGTAGTATCAACATTATAGAATTGTGTTCTGGGGTTCTGAAAAACAGTTCCTGTTATAAGTGCGGTATCGTATAGCTCATATTCATTGATACTTTCACCATCAATAAATATCTCACCTATGACTTCTCCCTGATAAAACTGTGGAATTAACCCATTTATCAGTCTCAACATCGTTGTTTTTCCGCACCCTGACGCTCCTGTCAAGAGAATTAATTCTCCTGTTTTTGCTGTCAGGTTAATATTTCTCAAACATTCTGCATATTTGCTAATGGTATTTTCAGAACCATAGCGAAAACTGATATTTTTTAGTTTTATCATAATGTTACCCCGCAAAATTTCAGAATCCAAATTAAAACAACAGACACACATAAGGTCAGTAATATCCCATCCTGTATTTGAAATCCAATATGACAAATATTAGTACGCTTTACCGGAGCACCTAACCCACGGATTAATGCCGCAGCTGACAGTTCTTCTCCAATACGAACGCTTGAAGTTATCATGGGAACCATTTGATATTCCAAAATTTCTCCAGATCTTATTCCCCTTAATCGTATTCCTCGCATACCCATTGCACGTCTGATTGATTTCCATTCTGCCCCAATAGTCGGAAACATCCTAAACATCACCGACATTGGAATGGTGATTGCTTGAGGCATGTGAATTTTCTCCATAGCGGCAATAAATTCACTGACAGAAGTCGTTCCAACTAAGTATTCGCCCATAACTACCGTAACCACAAAACGAGTTAGAATTCCTCCACACATTAAAGCAATGAAATTCAGGATTTTTGGTAAATATGGCATAACTATAAGTAATCCATATCCTATTAGCAACATCATAATTCCCCTTCCAAACCTCTGCCACTGTCTCTCTACAAGAAGCAAGAAAAACGGAATAGTTGATAAAAATATTTTAACCGACTTCATTTGATGTCCACCAAGACCTCCCATGACAAAAATAGCTAAAATGCAGATGATAGCGAGCTTTGTTCTCGGATCGAGAAAACTACGTCTTTTTTCTTGAGATAGTTCAGATGAATAAGCCATCAAGCAATACCAGCCTTCTGAAAATGCTTTTTCAAAAGCGTTTGTCCAAGGAAACCCCCAAGTATTCCGCAAACGAAGCAAGCTATCAGCAATATAGGAGCCATCCAGATTGGCATGAGTTTTGAAACAGCATCAATGTATGCCTGACCATAATCTGCTCTCTGTGCAAAATAGCCCTCGTAGTCTGTAAATAATGGCAGATAGTTCCCAAAAATCCACATGCTGAACAAGCCACATGATAGAATCGCTCTTTTGATACTTTTATATTTCCCCCTATTCAAGCTAATCTCTGCAAGTCCACCTGCGATAGCACAGGTAAGCAGAGGCCATGGCCCCATACCGGTAAGCAGCATCAGTATACCCATAATCATAGCCATGATAAAGATCATTCCGATTTTTTTTACCTTCGTTAAAAAAAGCATAAAAGGAATACCTCCTACAATGGGGACCAGCACTGAAAGAAGAGGAAGAAAGATAGGAATCATTCCCAACATGGCAACTGCAAATAAAATAACAAAATAGATTGCGCCAAAGACGCCGATATTAATCAGATCACGACCTTTCAGTTTGTTTTCGTTTTTCATTGAACATTCCTCCTAAAATTATTTTTTTACTTTCCAGCTTGCAGCTTCACGCCGCTCATCGATAAATTTACTGTAAAGACCACCCTGTTCCATTAATTCGGCATGCGTACCCTGCTGAACGATCCTGCCGTGATCTACTACAATAATCTGATCTGCCTTCTCTACAGTTTTTAACCTATGAGCAATCATAATAACCGTCTTTTCAGCAGTCAGTGCCTGAATAGCACGCATCAACTCATTTTCATTTTCCGGGTCTACGTTAGCTGTAGCCTCATCCAAAAATATTACAGGTGCATCTTTCATCATGGCACGGGCAATAGAAATACGCTGTTTTTCACCACCTGACAGACTAGCACCACCTTCACCGACTATAGTGTCATATCCATCGGGAAGTGCCGAAATAAATTCATGACAACATGCCTTTTTTGCTGAAGCGATCACATCTTCCATTGGAGCATCAGGTTGACCAAACCGGATATTGTTAGCGATGGTATCGTGAAATAAATAAACGGTTTGAAATACGAAACTAAAATTAGCCATCAATGAATCCATATCATAATCTTTTACATTTCGACCACCGATCATAATACTTCCCCTATCGACATCCCAAAACCGTGCAAGCAAATTCACCAATGTGGTTTTTCCGCCTCCGGAAGGCCCAACAATCGCCGTTGTGGTTTTTTCAGGAATATTCAATGATATTCCATCAATAATCTTGCGTTTCTCGTATGAGAATGTTATATCCTGAGCATCAATATCATGTTCTGTCGGTTTGATATTTTCTCCGGATATATCCATCTGTGGTGTATCTAAAATTTCTTGTGCCCGATCGACGCTGATATCCACAACTCGAAGAAGTGCAGAGTATTGTCCTGCTGTTTCCAAACTGGCATAGATGATAAATGCAGAGATCACCATGACAACAGCAATCAATCCATCCATGCTTCCCATACAATAGAATGCACATGAAAAGGCTACCATTGCTACACCTGTGAGTTTTGCAATAAAACTCTGCAATGACATGCGCGGAATCAGTGCCACTTCCATATCTGTATTGATCTTGACGTTTTCTGAGATGGCATCATTCAACTCCTTGCTCTTTACCCCTGTCAAATGATAGGCTTTGACTTCGGTCATGCCATGTAGATATTCCAGCGTTTTTTCTACCAACGTTTCATCTGCGTAAATCTTTTTTCCTGCCAACTTTCCGGCAGCAATTTGTAGACGACTGTTTGCCAGAAGAAAAAGTATAAAACCGCACAGCAGAACAATTGCTATCCTCCAGTCAAATAAAACCAACATTATTATGATAATCGATGTTGTAAGCAAGCCTTCGCATACGAGCATGACCACGCGTGTTGCTATATTCTGAAGATTTTCCATTACATTGGTCGTAACAGATGTAATCTGTCCAAGACTATTTGCGTTAAAATATCCCATCGGCAGATAACGCATGTGTTCTGCAATTTCTACACGTTTTTTAGCGCATGTGTCGTATCCTCCTTCAGTTTGGAGCATAATCGCCTTCGATTTTATCAGTCCGGCACCCAAAATGCTAATCAACATGATTCCTAAGGATATAAGAATATCCCCTGTTTCTACATTTCCCCTCATCAGCGCCCGAATCATTATTGCAATCGCAGGAATTTTTAATGCCTCAAAAACTGCCTGAAAAACACTAAGCCAAATTGAGTTGATGAATTTCCGTCGATTTTCCTCGCCACAAAATGAAAAAAATTTTCTAATGACTTTAAGCATAATTCTTCACCTCCATATGTGCTTTCCACATCGCCTCATAGAGCCCTTGATGAGAGAGTAGCTCTTCATGTGTTCCACTGTCATTAACTACACCATCTTTGATTACATAAATGCAATCGGCTGAGGTGACTGTAGACAGTCTATGTGCAATCACAATACGCGTCTTGCCTTTTGCCAACTTAGATATTGATTTCTGAATGAGAGCCTCATTCTCAGGATCCGTGTATGCAGTTGCCTCATCCAAAATAACGATGGGGGCAGCCTTCAACATTGCCCTCGCAATGGAAATGCGCTGTCGCTCACCACCGGACAAATGCCCTCCGGAAGACCCTACAAGGGTATCGTATCCATTCTCCAACTCCATAATGAATTCATGACAACCGCTTTTTCTCGCTACTTCCTCAATTTCATCATCAGTTGCATTCGCTCGCCCAATACGTATATTTTCCCGAACTGTCATGTTGAACAGATAATTGTCCTGAGAAACAAATGCGACTTTATCTGAATATGCTTCCTGCGGAATTTTGCGAATATCTATATCTCCCAACAAAATTTTCCCACTTTCCACATCCCATAGGGAAGCAATTAAACGAGCAATCGTGCTTTTACCGCTCCCGGAAGGACCTACCAGTGCAATAAAGCTACCCTCCGGAATTTCCAGAGAAATACCATGAAGCACTTCCTTATCTTTATATGAGAAATGAATATCCTGTAACTTCAGGCTATTTTTCTCTGGTATTTCACCATCGATGGGACGCTCCATTTCTTGAGCGTACATAATGCTTTGCACTTCACTGAAAATGGTTCCCATTGTCCGAAAATCGTCCGAATAACTCATCAACGTTATGAGCGGTGATATGATGCCAACAGACAGAATAATAATCGTTACAAAATCCTGCGATGAAAGAGCGCTTTCTTTCACCAACAATCCGCCAATTGGAAGAACCGAAATCATCGTTGCAGGCATGATTACCATTGCAAATGTAAGCGGAAAAATACTGGCGCGCAACCAGTCAATATAGCTGTGAGCGGCTTCATAGGCATCATGCACAAAACGATCGTAAGAGCTTTTAGTCTTTCCGAAAACTTTTATGACTTGAATTCCACCGATATACTCAACTGCAGTATCATTTAGTGCTTTCGTAGCTGTGATCGTGCGTTTATAGAATTTGTCACTGCCAGTCATCATAATGACATAACAAACTAGTCCCACCGGTACGGTCGCAAGTGATGCCAATCCCATACGCCAATCTATGATAAAGATATAAACCAGAATAATAATTGGAATCAATAGATTCGCAGTGAATTCAGGAACAATATGTGCCAATGTGGTTTCAATGCTGTCGATGCGTTCAATTAACGTATTCTTAAGTGCCCCGGAACTTTGTTCCAACACCGCACCCAGGGGCATTCTCGTCAGCTTTTCCGTACAGCATTTTCTAATTTCACCGAGAACTGCAAACGTTGCTCTATGACTTGTGGCTGTACTCAGCGCGTGAAATAGTATACGACCAAACCAAAGAGCAGCAATAATCATACAACGTATGAAGTAATATGAAAATTCTTTATTGCCGTTCATCAGAGCATTTACGATGTCGACAATGACAAAATACGGTGCAAGGGAAAAAGCTACACCCACCACTGCAAAAACTACACTAACGACATACCGTCCTCTATGCTCTCCTGTCTGCTTCAATGCCCACATTATCGGAGAAGAGCTCCTCTGTTTTTTCTCCATAAATAATCCTCCTCGCTGTATTTTAGTTAACAGACCATTGTTAGTGTTAACTAACCCATATCTAGACACATCGCCTATCCTCAAAATCGAAGATAGGCGATGTAAAAACTTATATCGTTATTCAATTGTCTCATGTTATTAAAATCCAAACAACTTCTTCCACCCGGGTAGAAAAAAAGCCTCCACTGTCCTTATGTAACGTAAAGCTTCTTCCAGACTATAATTATGTACAGCCGGTTCAAATAAAGCTGTTGTATAAGCCGAAAGGAGAAGATGCAATTCTTTTGGGGTTATCTCCCAGACGGCATATCCTTGTTTTTTTAGCATTGGCATATATTTTAAGAGCTCATCTTGCTGTCGCTCTGTAAGATCATGGATAAAATTCTCGTATTTGCTACCCTGTGACTTTGCCAACAATAAATGGTACTCCTCCATATTGGGGTAAATTATCTCACGCATCATATCTATTTCAGAGTCACGCCATTGAATGTGCTCTCCATTGCTTACTGCATCTACATAACGTGTAGTATGTGCATCTAACCAATGATTGATTCGCTCCACTGCAGGAAAGACAATCTGATGAAATAGGTCCTCTTTGTCTACACAATGTCGATATATCCCCGCAGCAGTTATACCACAACGTTTGCTAATACCTCGCATAGAAGACTTTTCAAAGCCAAAGTCCATAAATTCATCTTTCGCTGCAGCCATAATTTTTATATGATTTGCAGTTTTGTCTCTCGGCATATATCCTTCCTTTTTGAATACAGTGTTAGCTAACACCTATAAATATAACTCTTTTCTCCCATTTTGTCAAGCGTCTCGTAAAAGTTCCAAAAGGTTTTGTCACTACATATCTATTTTTTCCCACAGTTAAATATATTGTAAAATGGCATACAATCGATAAACCGAAATTATTAAGCCGGGTCAATGCCTACAAATACTGTTTTAAGTCCGCTCTTTATATATAAAAATTCCAGTTGTAGTGTTAAGTCCACTAACTCCGAGTCAGAAGTCATTTGGTAGTCAACAGCAAAACCACTATGATTATCATATTCATATATAGATAATTGAGAATACTCATATTGTGGACGGAAATTACATGCTGCTCCATACTCATCAATGCTCCCAAAGCCGTTGTATTCTAATGATTTTTCGACACATTCAAACAGATCACTCAAATCATCAACTTCCGACTTGTCAACACAATCCATAATTTCTTCATATTTTTTTAAGTGAATTGCTTTTAAAATTTTTGTAATAACTTCAATAATCTTTTCTTCTTCATTGATTTCATCTTTCTTTTTAAAGTTGTTTAACAACAGTTCTTTTGAATCACTCATATATACCTTGTTCCTGCCCTCCCACATTTATGCCACGCAATAAAAGTCTATATCTCAACTAATCAGTACCCTTCAACATCTCTACGAACTGCAAATCATAATCTCAAGCCAAAAGTTAGTCAACTGTATTTAAAACATCTTTTTTCCGAATTGCAATATATACACTTTATGCATATAATGCCGACAATCAATAATGCAATCGTTAAGGGAACATACATATTACGTGGTGTTACCATTAAAATATAGTCTGCACAATTTGCCAACATATGCGCAGCTACAACGATAGAAAAATTACCTCCTGTAGATACATATATGTATCCCAATATTAATCCCATAACAAATGCACCTGTTGCTAAAATAATTCCTCCTGCTATAATATGCATTATTCCGAAGATTAACGAACTGATAACGATTGAAATACAAGTGGAAAAATTTCTCCTAAGCTCACATATCATAATCCTCCTATAAAGTAGCTCTTCCCCAATAGGCGCTAAAATGAAAACAGAAATTATCATGATAGTATACCCAATTGTAGGCGAAATTCCTGAGTAGTACGCAATGCCTTTTTTAATTAGTTCCATACTTCCAAATTCACAATTAACTGTGATTATACTCCATATAACTGAATAGGATAACGCGAGGATAATCGATGCGATCCATAGTTTAGGCGAATTTTTCCCTTTTTCAATATCCCATATTTTCTTCTTTGCTATTTTTCTATATATTTTTACGACTGCAATAAAAAAACTCACTGCTAATATGTGAACTAAAAAAGTTTCATTATTGACGGTATTCTCTATTGTTGATTTATCAGCCCCTAAAAATAAATTTATAAACCCTATAATAACTCCGGACATTACTTGAAATCCTAAATATAACATCGTAAACGCAATACAAAATGTCATAGACTTAAACTTCCGCAACCAACTCACCTCTCAATACTCATAATTATCCTATACAAATTCAAATTTTATGCATCTCAAAAAAAATATAATTATATATCTTTTTTAGAATTTTAGCTCTATATTATGCTCAACGATAAATTCAGCATAATATTTTTCACCGCTGTTAGTTACTTCTTTATTCTCTTTAAGTAAATCAATATCTTTTTTTTAATTTGTCTTGACATAGTTTTATTTGTTTCATCGATTTCTCGTACAATTCTATTCTCTAAAAATCCCATCAAAATAATCTGATGAGGTAGCCAAATCAATAGAAAAATCATTTTCGGAAAAATATACGCAATCCACAAAAATGCTTTTTATTAAGGGTTCCTTTTCAATGATACTTTCTTTTCCCCCAAATGCGCATTTTAAGATATTTTTCTCTTAATAACCTTTCCTAATCCATAATCATCTCTCCATCACAACTTCAAATTTTTCCTTCCAGAGCAGTTTTACAAACCGGAATTTCATTCCTAAATCATTTCTATAAATTCATCAAAATGTGATCCTTATATTTCTCCCCAAAATCCACACATCCATTTCTCGGTATTCAAAGGGTAAATTTCATTCGCTTGGTTTAGCAAGAGCAATATTTTTTCTTTCCGTCTCATTTTTGCATTCTCGCTCTTTAAATCTTCCATTCCTTCAACCAGCTTTTGTGCCTTATTCTTTAATCTGTGCCATTTCTGCCAGTCTTTAACAGACATTCTCTCCGATTTTTCTTTTAATAGTTCTCTTGATAAAATTCTCTCTCTCACTTCTTCCGGATTTTCAGGTTCTCCCAATATTGCCGGCTCTAAATAAATCTCATTTAAAAAGTTAACCTCTAAAAATGATTTTATCTTTTCACTCACATAAATTTCCTGATTTTTTAAAGAATCAACGATAAAAATATCTTTTGTCGAGAGAGTAGATTTTAGCAACTTTTCTTTTTGCTCATGTTCATCATAATAAGCATATCCTTCCTTCTCCGGAATCAAAGCATATAAATTCCCTAATGTTTGTGACAAATGCTCGTTATGTTTTCTGCAAGTGATATATTCTTCCGCATCCATATCACCCGACGGGTAGATTTTAGGTTCATCTGCAGATAAATCCCATGTCGTCCAATCCAAATTGACAATTTTTTCTTTACGAACCTCTGCAAAATTGAAATTTGAAAAACAGTTCTCCATTCGTTCTTTTACATGCTCTCTTACTATAATAACCGGACGCTCTTTATCATATTGAGTTCTGTATATTTCGGGACAAAAAGGTGCAGTCCTCAACAAACAATGTTCTTTTTTCTTCTTATCAAAATAATAAATTCCTTGCCACAGTACCTCCCCATAAGATGTCCATGGCATTTCTTTGTTCTTGAGTACATAAATCATCACATATTCTCCATAAAAATATCTTTGTTACACGAAAACCTTCCACAAAATATGTTCCATTTTATTCCATATTCACTAATTGTCTTAACTTTCAAACTATCCTCAAATTCTAATTTGTTTCACTAATATCAGTGATATTTTACCATTTTTAAACCATTTTTTCTACTGTCAGATTTCCTACTTGCTTTCAAAACTTGTAGCTTTACAATAGATGTGAGACCTCAGGGATAGAAAAAAGCGATTGAGTCCGTTAGAATAGTTTTATCATAAAACAACTAATGAAAGGACATTCAATCGCTATGAACAGTATAACACATTCTCAAAGATATTTGCCCCATACTATCGAAACAAGAGTCTATGCCGTAAAGCTATACCGTAGCGGCTGCTCTGTAAGGTTTGTCTGCCGCAAATACCATATATCCAAAGTATAAGATTTATAACACCCCTTGCTCCAAGTCCTGCTCCTACTGCCATAACTAAAATCTTTAATACATTAACTGCCTGTGTAAAAAATTCCATAACTTATTCCTCCTCGTTTTCTCATTTCTTTTCAATCTTGTTGTATGATCTAACTGCAAAGTTTTTGTAAGTCTTTCTCTCTTTTTCACGCTTCTTAAAATAACCAAAGATATGAATCAAATCGCCTTTTTCAAAGCCCTTTGCTTTCTCTGCTTTTTCTCCGTAAGCTGCACAATTGATATATTCTTTGCCTTTTCCATACTTTTTTTTACAAGCGTGAATTTTGCCACTTCCACTTTCTGACCGTCATTTTCAAAACTTGAGAAAATTGGCTCTGCCAATAAGTTGGCATTGATGTTAATCATTTCTTGTTTCATCTTTTTTGTTTTCTCCTTTTCTTTTCAATAAAAAAGCGACCGGAAGCATCGCTTTTCCAGTCGCTACTGCTCTTACTATTTACTTTTTCTCTTAAGTGGGACTTCTTATCCCTAGTACATTTGCATAAGGTTAGGCTTTACATAAAATCTTGTCTTACCTGAGCCTGAACCATCAATAAGCAAAATATTTTTATTTCTTGCATACTTTAGATTAGATGGTCTGCCATTCATAGTTAATCGTTCTATTTGCGTAAGCAGGATATTATTTTGAAACTTTTCATCCATGTACGGCTCAATATCTTTCTTACTTCCCCGGGGAGCGTTTTATCAAGTACCTTTTTATATTTATGGATGCTTTTTCTCTTGAAGTTTGAGTAAAGAAAAAACAGTAAACCTTGATTATTGATTTACCATTTCTCAAGCTACTATATATACAATTAGACGAACTGAAAATTTTTCAGCTAATAATTGTACTTGCTAAATTGACTCATTGATTTGTTTTCTGTGAAATTGTTCTATCTGTTGCATAAAAAAATCCGATTTTTTTCTATCTATGATGATACTTACATTAATCAGCTTATTTAGTTTCTTCTCATGCAAACCATAAAAAATGGGATTCCTAATTTTTATGGTCATCTTGAGACAATGAAATGGACGATTCTTCATTTTTATTTGTTCTATATCTTCAAGTTTAAATTTAAAATGTAATACACTCCGTCCTCTACTTCCATAAGTATAGTATTTAACAACATTGTTTTCATAAATTTCTAATTTCACTCCATTTATGAAGAGATAATACCCCATAAACCATACAATGAGCGGAGCGACAATCAGCACAATTGCGATAATCATTTTACCTGAAAAATCAGTATGATAACTCATAAGATGATTCAGTATCCACATAACAATAAAAGATAATACTACCATGGATGAACAGCCTATCCTATTAAATTTAGACTTATGAGGATATGTCAAGATAAGTTTTGGTTCCTCTTGTAAAAATTCTAAACCCATATTTCCCCCTGTCTCTCTTATCCTTTCCCTTTTGAAAATTAGCATTTTCATCTATTATCAAAGACTATCATCCTACCAGATTGTTTCATCTTCAACAACTTCTACTTGATTTCATTCAACAATTATCATTATTATACTCTATTTCAACTTCCATTTATAGCTCTAACTCATTCTTTTTCATCTGCGTTAGTTCTCTGTTTTCTTGTAGTAATTTCTCTATGCAGCTTCTAACACTTTCAGCTTACATGATGCGAAAAGATATTACCAACATAGAAAACTGCAAGATAGGAAATGTTCTGCTTTAGAAACTTTGTCTTATCCTTCACCTTAAATAAGACTTTGATTTCCTTTAACATCTTATCTATCATACTCTACATTCTCTATCATTATTTTTTCTATACAAGATTCATTGGCTCATGTCTCCCTTTTGGGACAATGAGTTGTAGTAGTAAAAACGATCAAAATTTTTATAGTTCTAATTTAATACCTTTTTTTCGCGAGTTTTCTATACACTCAACCAAATATTCATTATCATGCTCTTTGTAAATTGGGCTATCTATAATTTTTTCTTCAAGATTATAGTAATTTTCTGCTTTCTTTCCCCTATAATTCTTATCTCTCCATTCTATAGAAACCTTATATCCTCTTTTTTCCATTTCATCCATAACTAATGAATGATAAATAAATAAGTAGTACGGAGAATATAAAAATACATAATCTACTGTTTTATGCTTCTTTTTCCATCCATTTCCCCTAAGCGCACAACATTCTCTGTGTTGACCAAGAAGCTGGTTTTTAGGCAATAGATGAATAATTTGTTCATGCCATAGTCTCATCATATTCTCCTGTTAGTAAAGTAGATTCCTGTAAATACTTGTTTGGGTATTTCTTGAGTAAAATTTTGATATATTCAATTAATGATCTCTGATTATTTTTCCCTCCCATATATTCTTCCAGTATGTTAAATAATCCTTGTTTTTCCATCTCAGTTGCCTGTTTTTTGAAATATCCCCATAAATGAAGAATAGCATTACTAAAATCTTTTTTACTTTCTTTCATATACTTTACTTTTTGTATGCTTTCATTAATAAATAAAATATCAACTTCTTTTTCTTTCAAATACTCTCTTATTTCTAAGTATACTTTATGCGATTTGCTTAGCACATAATATTTATTTTTTGCCCATAGCTCTTCGCATTCTTTTTTTATATTCTTGTGGTTCACATCAGCCCTTCTTTCAATATATTCAAATCATCTATCTATGTAATATCTCAGCACTTTATAGAAACTAAAAAACTTTAAATTCATATTTTTATTATACCATTTATAACCTAGTTAATAAACTCATTCATCACATTGTAGAGTTTATCAAAATAAATCAGAACCTTATATATATTATCTCCTATCAGTTTTTCAGCTTCAATAGTCTGTTTCTTTGCTTTTGCATCAATTAACAACGATTCTAATTCTTCAATTTTGTCATACATACGATAAAGTCTATCGAGATTGCAGGAAATGGTGCTTTAGAAAAAGGTGTAGAGGTGGAAAGAAAAGGACTTGGAACACCTGCAACAAGGGCAGGGATTATTGAGAATCTGATTTTTAAGGGCTTTGTCGAAAGAGATAAGAAGAATCTTACTGCTACCCACAAATGAATCTGCCTTACTGTTTCTGTTTCTTTGGAGTCCTGTAATTGTAGTTTTTATTCAATCTTTTATACTATGAAGTTTACTCCCATTTTGCGTGTTGTACTCTTACACCGTAACGATATGCAGTTCCATTCTCATTAAAATTAGCTTCGATTCTATATCTTTTCCACAGTTCATAACCTGCGGTTTGCATCGTAAGAATAAAAAGAGTATCTTTTTTTATTTCTTTAGAATCTACAGGATTTAACAAAAAAATATCCTTTATATCCTTAGTTCTAAAATCTTGGATTGTAAGATGAGATAAATCTATATGATTGAATGTAACCTTCGATAATTGCTTACTGTCAGCGGCAATCTCATAATATGTTATAACACAGTTCTTTAAGCTATCCGAATCTTTCTCTGTAGGAGTAACACTCATAAAACCATAGGACTTACCGTTTCTAAAGATTTCTAAAAGCTTGCCGTAATAAAAATGATCATTACGTTGATTTACAATCTCACTATCAGCTGTCTTTTCATAAAAGGTGAACCCTTCCGACAAAAGCTCAGATACCTTTGTTTCCCCAATAATGACATTCGTTTTATCTACTTGAACTTCGATTGGTTTTGACGGAAATCCTGTCAAAGATATGAAGAACATGAAGAAAAAACATGCGAAAACCAAGGTAGCCATTACAGCATTTGATGAAGAATAAAAATACATCGGTTTGTTTGAGCGGTTAAGTAATGTCAAAATCAGTTTAATAACAAGACTCAGTATTAGTACCACAATAGCAATAGCAAACTCAGCCTTCAAACATGTATAAAGCGCTTTTGAAAAGTGATGTGTTCTGTAATATACTACACCGAAAACAATAATATTTACCAAAATAAAATTAAAAATAAATAAGGTAGCCTCTTTTAATGCTGTCGAATCAGTGATATCATCAAATTGAACGTTACTGAATCTTCCTCTAAGGCTTGATCCAATCATATAAATCCATCTGGGCAAATCTGTTTCCGTTACTGCAGCTATTGCAATTCTCAAATAGATATAGATCGTCAATAAAAAAAGCAGTAATGCAACAAATCCAAAACTCAAAGCTACGATTAAAAATCCCAAAATTATTCCTCTTTTCTAAATAATCATTATAGTATATTTTATCCCTTTTTATAAGTCTAACTTTAATTCTAATCCTACTTATCATCCCTATATTTTTCAATTATACCATATTTCAGCACACTTTTATGGGGATAACTCATTCTTCTTGACCTGTGTTAGTTCTCTGTTTTCTTGCTGTACTTTCTCTATGCAATTCCTAACACTTTCAGCTATATAGCTTACTATGAATCCCTTTATTTCAAGTCTTTTATACAATTTTAAGCCTTTGTTTTTGACAGAAGAACTAGCGTCTCAACATGAATAGTGTTTGGAAAGCTGAACAATTATGAAGCCTATTGAAAAAAAGATTATGCAAAATATTCTGACTTTCATCTATTAAATATAAATTTTTTTTCATTTTCAACCCTCCATTCCTTACAGCTAAATTATGAAATACACCATCCTTCCGCTGATTCTTTTATGTTTATAAAATTTTTATAAATACCATCTTGATTAATCAGTTCAAGATGATTGCCTTTCTGAACTACATCACCATTATCAATAACCAATATCTGATCTGCATCTTGAATTGTTGCTAATCTATGAGCAATAACAATTACTGTTTTTCCTTTTGTTAGTGAGCTTATTGCATTTTGAATTAAATGCTCATTTTCCGGATCAACACTTGCTGTAGCTTCATCAAGTATTATTATTGGAGAATCTTTTAAGATAGCCCTTGCTATTGAAATTCGTTGTTTTTCTCCTCCCGACAAGGTAGCCCCGCCATCGCCTATGATAGTGTCATATCCATTTGGTAATTTTGAAATAAATTCATGGCAATGTGCTTTTATGGCTGCATTTATTACTTCATTATCAGAAGCATTTGGATTACCAAATAAAATATTATTTTTTATTGTGTCATTAAATAAGTACACTTTTTGAAATACCATTGAAATATTCTTCAAAAGACTATCACAGGTTATATCTTTGATATTTTTATCCCCAACGGTTATAACTCCACTATTCACATCATAAAATCTTGCAATCAAATTACAAATTGTTGTTTTTCCACTTCCTGAAGGACCTACAATGGCTGTTGTACTGCCTTCCGGAATATAAAAAGAAATATTATTTAATATTTGCTTTTTGTCATAGGAAAAACATACATCAGAAAACTTTATGTCATGTCTTTTTAACTCTATATTCTGCCCGTCTTTATCTATAATATCCGCCTTTTCTATTTTTTCTAATTTATCTAATGTTTTATTAACAACCTCTATTACATGAATTGCATTACTTAATGGCTCTATTTGGCTAAACATAACAAACGAGAACATATCCATCATAAGCATAATGTTTACATCCATTTTTCGGGTATATGTTAAATATGCACTAACAGCTATAATTCCAACTGAGGCGGCTTTTAATACAAATTGGTGCAAACAATTATATGGGCAATTTTCCAATTCAATTTTAATATTTACATCTTTATGATTTTTATATGCTTTCCTAATACCTTGCACAGATACGCCTTCTTGTTTAAATGCTTTTATGGTCTGCATCCCTCTTAAAAATTCAATTGTATTTTCTACTATGCTGTCTTGAGCCTTTTGATGAATGGAAGCATTTTTATCACTAATTTTAGCCGCAATGTATAAAAATAAAGCAGATAAAACTATACCGCTTAATGAGATAATTCCCGCTAATGGACAATAAAACAGCAAAAACAATATCATTACCAAAACCGTAATATATCCATTTACAACTGTATTAATCATATTCATAGACAACATTTCTATAAATGATAAATCTGTGGTTACAGCAGAAGATATTTCTCCCATATTGTTGCTGTTAAAAAAGCCAAGCGAAACTCTTTTAAATATATTTCCCAAACGAATTCGTTGTTCTGCTGTGGCTTCACAACCAACACTTTCCTGAGTAACAGCTCTTAAATATGAAAATAAGAATCTTCCTCCAATTACAAGAATCATCAATAGAAAAATATAAATAATTTGATCATTGTCAAAAGTTCTAATTCCTTTGTAATCGTCAAAAACCAATCCCAGCCCATATGTCGCAAGCATGATCGGCAGGGAAGTAAAAATACTGTTTATAAAGGCATAAATAAATCCGATGTAAACTCTTTTTTTATATTTTCCAGTCCAGCCTATGAGCCTCTTTATCATTCCAAACATTACAATACCTTCTTCCTTTTTGAATTTGCTGACCAGTTTTTCGCTCCAATATGAGATAGCCACATATCATGATACAGTTCACAATTTTGCAACAGTTCTTCATGAGTTCCCATATTCTCAATTTTTCCATTATTCAAAACTATTATTTTATCTGCATTTTTTATTGTTGATAATCTATGAGCAATTACCAGCAATAGCTTCCCTTTAGATAATGCCAACAAGGATTGTTGTAATTTACTCTCGTTTTCCGGATCAGTAAATGCAGTAGCTTCATCAAGTATTACTATTGGAGAGTTTTTTAATATCATTCTTGCAATAGAAATTCTCTGTTTTTCCCCTCCTGATAGCTTATTTCCGGCATTTCCAACAACTGTATCATATCCACTTTCCAATTCTTTTATAAATTCATCGCAGCAAGCTAACTTTGCAGCATTAAAAACTTCTGTATCTGAAGCATCCGGATTACCAAGGCGAATATTTTCTTTAACAGAGCAATTAAATAAATAGGTGTCTTGTGTAACAAAACTAATTAATTCATTCAATTTTGAAATGGATATATCTCTTATATCCACTCCACCTATTAATATACTCCCCTCATTTGTGTCCCAAAATCTTGCTATTAATCTTGCTATTGTACTTTTTCCGCTTCCGGAAGGACCAACTAAAGCTGTAAACTCATTCTTTTTAAAAATACAATTTATATCTGATAGAACTTTATTGTCTAAATTTCCATCATATGAAAATGAAATATTTTTCAGTTCAATTGTATTGTCTTTTATCTCAATATCTTTCTCTGAGTCGCTTAATACCGGTGTTTCAAGTTCACTGCTTACATCATGCAAAGCATACTCTATTGCTTTAGCTTCATTAATGTAATTTGTAAAGTTCATCATAGGTCCGACAACACCTAATGATAAGATCAAACATATGACCAGATTTTGTGGAGAAATTTGCCCATTTACATAAAGGATTAATCCTATTGGTAACACTCCTAAAAAAGTGGATGGAAGAACAGAATTACCAAAATTCATGTATTTCCAAACACTTTTGTACCATGCCAAAGTCGAATTTCTAAAAGTTTTTATTGCATTAACAAATTTATTATATGAAGTTGTTGATTGGTTAAATGCCTTAATCACTTCAATTCCTTCTACATACTCAACAATTACACTATTTACATAATTACTCGTTTCCATATATTTGGCATACTCAGAGTTAAAGTTCTTCATCATTATCATATAAGAAGTACCGGCAATCGGCACTGTAATCAACATTGCTAACGCCATTCTCCAATCAATAAATGTTAAATATGCAAATACACTTATTGAAAGAGTAATATTAGATATACATTCCGGTATTACATGTGCTAAAGGAAGTTCGATTGTTTCTACTCTGTCAACTATTATACTTTTAAGCTTTCCAACAGATTCTCCCATTACATAGCCAAGCGGTGCTTTAACAAATGTCCTTGCCAAACTAAGCCTGATATTTTCCAATATGTTATATGCAGACAAATGTGATAATGTAGTTGAAATTCCATGAAATAAGTATCTGACAGCATATCCTGAAACCGCCGCCAAACAATAATATGCAATCTGTTTTAAAGAAATACTCCCATTAACAAACAATTCAATTATTTTATATGCACACCAATATGGTACAATTCCCGCAAAAACACCAATAATAGCACAAATTACTGATAATAAAATTTTCCATTTGCATTGAACTGCAAATGAAAGAGCTATTTTTATCCAACTTTTCTTCTTCATTACAGCTACCCCTCCTAAAAAATAAAATAGAACCATGATTTTGTTCATAGTTCTATTTTATAGATTTCTAATATATTTCGCTCCCCTAAATAGCTATATATTACTCTGTTTGGATATTTATTTTTCTATATTCCATCGGGCTTTTGCCATAGTTCTTTTTAAAAACCTCTGAGAACTTGCTCACATTAGTATAGCCAACTTTCCCTGCTATTGCTGTTACACTTTCATCTGTTTTTAACAATAAGCTGGCTGCTACATTCATCTTGTAACTACTTAAATATGAGTATATCGCCTCCCCATATACACCTTTAAAGCACTTTTTCAAAGCTGATAATGATAGGTCATACATTTTTGCTAATTCTATCATTGTATAGTGCTTATCTAAGTTATCTGTAATCAAACTTTTTATCTCTTTAATTTTTTCCACTTGTGATTTGTAGAAATACTGTTGTGTTTTGTTTACTTGCGTTAGATCAATAGATTTTAACAAAATAAACAGCTCTATTATTTTTATTTGCAAATATTCCTTCTTTACTTTGTCCGGAAGCATATATAACTCTCCAAAAATATGATTTATCATTGCCTCCTCGTGTAATACAAATGGAGTATTGTCTGATAAAAATAGCTTCTTAATCTCCATAGTATTAATACTAAAATAACCTAAAAGTTCATTCAATCTTCCCTCTACATTCTCTGACAAGGAAATATTAATAGTTATTCCATGGAAATGTGATAATGGAAAACTACAGGTACTATATTCTGAATCCAATTTTTCAATTAGAACATCTCCCGGTTCTAAATATAAATATTCTCCATTTATAGTTTCTGACTCAATTCTTCCTTCCTTACAGTGATGTATGCTAAGACAATTATTTTCTGATTCTATGCGTTTTGAGTTTACGGTGGCATGAAAATTATTATACATCACCGAAATTCCCGGAAAAACCTGATAACAGATTATTGTCCCATTTCCTCTATCTTGTTGCATTTCATATACTGCACAAACTCTATCTTCGCAAATTTTATTCATACCTTGCTTTAACATGAATTGATTTATTTCAAGCAAACATATCACCTCAGTTCAAAAAATATTCTTTTAATTTTACAAATCCCTTATCGTCTAAAAGATACTGTTCTTTTATTTGTCCTTTATCCATTTGAATCACATAGTTACAACAGGTAGCTATAAATTCATAGTCATGAGTAATTATTATAACGGTTTTCTTTTTATCCGCTAACTTCTTGATTTCATTAGCGACCTGTATCATATGGCTTAAATCTAAACCGCTCGTAGGCTCATCAAAAATCAAAATATCACGATTTGATGTCAAAGCACTTGCAATTGCAACTCTCTGTTTTTGACCGCCTGATAGAGACATCGGGTGTCTTTCTCTTAATTCCAGTAAATTTAGTTCTTCCATTATACTTATTATATCATTCTTTATAGTTTTATCTGCCCCTAATAACAGTTCATCTTCTACACTTTCTGTAAATAGCTGATGATTTGTGTCTTGCATCACCATATAGCAATTACGCAATCTGTCCTTTTTCTTTAATATTTTATCATTATATTTAATTTTACTTCTATCTTTACTTTCCAAGCCACATATACAGCGTGCAAATGTAGATTTCCCTGCACCATTGTCTCCAATAATTGCCACAACATTATTTAATGGAAATTGTAAATTTTCTATATCAAGTATCATTTTGTTTTTCTTATAAGCAAATTTCAAATTTGATAGAATAAAAGTTTCCGTTCCGGTCAGTTTTCTTACCTCTATCGGATACTTACTTAAAGTAAACGGTCTTATTTTAGATTTATGTTGCTCATAAAACTTGCTTTCATCATCATAGCAATCAACTATTCTACCTGATTCCATATAAAATATGTGATCCAGTAAACCCTGCAGATAATATAATCTATGCTCTGCAATAATAATAGTTTTTCCTTGCTTTTTCCATAACTCTATTATATTCCTTAAATCTTTAGTAGACTGTTTGTCAAGATTTGAGGACGGCTCGTCCAAAATTATAATATCAGGATCTGTAACAGAAACTGAAGCACAAGCAATTTTTTGTTTTTCTCCTCCCGATAAGGAAAAGATATTTTCCCCTAACAAATTATCTATATTAAAAAGTCTGACCGTTTTCTTTATCTTAGAAATAATTTCAGTCTCAGAAACTCCCTTGTTCTCACTTGCAAAAGCTAATTCACTTGTCGTATCTACAGTGAAAAATTGCGTTTTAGGATTTTGAAAAACACTTCCGCTAATATTAGATATATCTTCCAAACTGCATTTATCCGAATTAAGACCATTAATGTATATTTCCCCTACTATATTTCCTTCATAATAATTGGGTATTAATCCATTGATAAGCCTTCCTACAGTAGATTTTCCACATCCTGAATCGCCACAAAATAATACCGTTTCTCCTTTTTTGATAAAAAAACTAATTTCTGATATGCTGTCTTTCTTCTCACTTACATTACCGTAACTAAAGCTTACATTTCTAAATTCGATCATTTATTCTCACCATCCTCATTATAGAAAGATAAATCCTAAGAAAAGCAATGATGAATATATTATTAATAACACATCTAAAAGTTTAAATCCAATTTTACATATATTGGTTCTCTTTCCTGATGAATCTAATCCTCTAATTAATGCTGAAGCTGATAATTCTTCTCCTATTTTTGTAATCGAAATCATAAGTGGCACTAACCTGTATTCCAGCATTTTAACAGGATCGCCACATAAATTAATGCCTCGCATTCTCATTGCATCTTTTATATATGAGTATTCTTCTTTTATTGTAGGAAAAAATCTGAATACAACGGAAAGTGGGATAATAATTTTATCAGACAAATGCATTCTCTCCATTGCTGCTATAAACTCACTTACTGTTGTTGTACTGATAAAATAATACCCCATAATGAATCCCGGTAGAATTCTTATATATATACCTATTAATGCTCCCAAAATAAAAAAGCCTAATCCTGACAATATCGGAAATATTTTTAGTTCCAACATGAAAAGGATACTATATGTTATTAAAAGTCTGCAAACTACATTCCACTTTTTATCAATGCTTAACAACAATAAAGGTAAGATAAGCGTTGCAAAGCGTATATAATACATTATTCCTACTGAACTACCGGCTGTCATTATTGTGGTAACTATTATCATTAAAAAAATTTTGGTTCTTGGATCAAGAGATATGGATTTTTTGCTTTCAAATATATAATCTATCTCCATTTTCATTATACTATTCCTGCTTTTTTGAAATGTTTGTTTAAAACAGCTCTGCCTAATATTCCGCCTAAAATTCCACCAACAAAACAAGAAAGTACAAAAACCGGAAGAACCCAATTTGGAGTAAGTTCTGCTAAAGTTTTTGCATACTCCGCTCCATATCCTTCTGATACAGTTTTCAAAAACTCACTTCTCATAAAATATATTCTTGCAAAAAATCCACTGCTTAATAATGAAAAAAAAGAATATCCTAATATAATAAATTTTATATCTTTATACTTACCTACTCTCATAACAACATCAGCAAGTACTCCACAGATAACACAGCAAACCAAAACTAAAATGCCACTACCCATAACCATAAATAATATTCCTATGATTATTCCTGTTAAACTAACCATTCCAAATTTGTTTATTTTAGTAACATAAAGCATAAACGGTATTCCACATACAATTGGTGTAAGGATTCCCAGCAAAATCGTAAAAATAGGAATGTATCCCAACATCATAGTTACAAAATATAAAACAAAATAAATTGCAGTAAAAATTCCCACATTTATTAAATCTTTAGCGTTTAATTTGTTGTTTTGAGATTCTTGATTCATAATAATACCTCCATAAAATTTACAAATAATTAAGTTAGATATTGCTAACTTATAACTGTTCTCATTTTACAGGAATATTCTTTGTGTCGCTACTCTAAATAGTTATATTATACTCCAAATGGTTTTATTTTGTTCATAAAATCATATCAATATCTGGTTTTATATGTTATAATAAAATCCAAATATGCTTAAAGCTTGCTACAAATCATTCTTTTGTAGCAAGCACAGTAAGTGTACGGACACTTACGGAAAAATTGATGAAGCAGCCCTTCGGGATCTGCTTCTTTTTTTATCAATTTTTAGCTTGTTAGGGAGACCCTAAAACCCCGAAATACATCTAAAGGAGGAACTATCTATGGCAAATAGGATACGAAATGAACGACTTGAAATTAAGTTGACCAAGGCAGAAAAAGCTCTTTTTGAGGAAAAAAGAAAACTTGCGAAGTGCAGAAATATGAGCCACTTTATCCGCAAATGTGTTTTGGAAAAGGAAATTTATCAGATAGATTTAGAGCCGTTTCGAGATTTACAGGGCTTGCTTTCCAACGCTACAAATAATATCAATCAGATTGCAAAGCGAGTAAATTCTACCGGTGTTATCTACAAAGAGGACATACAGTATTGTTGTTCCTATATCCAATAAAAATGTCAGAAAGGCAGTGAGGATACTCAACAAAAGACTGATTGGGAACAAAGCTATTTTTAGTATCCATCTCATAGGCTGTCGTTCCTTTCTATTAAATCATTTTGAAGTGTCTCAAAGCATCCATGATAGCTTTCTCTTTTTCCGCTGTGCATTGTGGAATAACTTGTTTCTAATTTTTTGAAATATTATAGTGTTCCCTAACATCTAAACCATATTTTTTCTTCACTTGCAATATAAAGTGTCAATATCTTAAACTCAAACTTTTACAGTACATACTCTTTAATTTGCCTATAAGTAGCCTTACTCTCCACACTTGTTAAATCCACCTCATCAATTGGAAGCTCAACACTAATATATCTTTTTGAATCTAGTTTGGAAAGCAACACGATAGTCTCCACATGAAACGAGTGAACACTAAGTATGTCAAGTGAACCTGTCTGTATGTGGAAACATGTCTATAAACCTTTTAACGATAACATAAGGTTATCGTTAAAAGGTATTGCCTCGACAAACTAGGATTTGTTTATTTTTGATACTCCTCTATTTTGTATCTACACTCATCCAGAAGTTGTCTTGAATAGATTTTTTCATTTGTTGAATCTCTGACTTCTTTCCATAGAATAGCAGCAACTTTTAACTTATTAGAATAAAAGTCGCTAAATTCGTCTGAGCAAAAGTCCTTTAGGAATTGATTCCATTGACAAACTGAATGATCATACTTAGCATAGTCTAACCCACCATAGTATACTTTCAGCATATCTTGAATTGTAAAGTTTAAGTCATTCTCAGCTTTCACTTTTCGCCAAGCTGTAGCCATGTCAGCATTAAATTTGAATGGATCAACACCTGTTACAATCGAAAAATACTCTCGAAATTTTTGGTTAAAGGAAAATCCACATTTAAGCAATGACGTATTTAATGTTATCGCTTCGGCTTGTTTTTTGTTTACTTTCCTTATAGACTTTTCTATTCTATTTCCCTTGAAATATTGTTCTATAATATGATTCAGCTCCTGTTTTGTACCTCTGTATTCTAATCCAAGAGACTTACAAATTTGCGAAAGCTCTTCTCGATACCAATAGTATCTGTTAAATTCCTCAAATGATTTTATATTGCTAAAATCCGCTCGATTTTCTTTCAACTACTTGCCTCCAACTTCTAATTTTTCTTTGCTTAAAAATAAATTCCATTATATAATTCCATAAACTCTTTAGCAAACTTTGTTACAAGTTCATGATCAAGTGCAGTGGCTAAGGTTTCTTCATTATAATTAGCTGTTGGTGTCCAATTATATGAACCATGCATTACATAGTCCATATCTATTATACAAAACTTATCATGCATACGGTTATATCCTCTACTTCCAAATCTCGGAATGACCACAACATCGAACTTATTCTCTTTCAGTTTTGAAATCATATTTGTATTCGAGTCTTCCTGCGAGAGTATTATTCTTATATTTAATCCTTGCTTCTTTTTTGCTAATAACTCTTGATAAATATCTTCATTGGAAAACCATGCAACAGCTGCCCATATTATAAATTTAGCATCTCTAATGCCCTGAATTACCTCCTCTTGAATTGCATCAAAAACTACATTATGCTCTGTTACTTCATCTGGTGTATCAATTACCTGTGGACGTATTTCAACGTGATGTAAAGCATAATCATCAGATTCCTTATATACATACTCTACTAACTTTTCTAAAATTTTCTCATTTTCTTCTGCGAATTCTAACAAAGGAACTGGAACTCGTAATTCCACAATCTCCCAATGTTGATGGGAGCGCCCATAATTTGTAAATTCATATTGCGGAACAAAATTAACTCTTGCTCTACCTAACAACCTCAACAGTTGGTCTCTTGATTCAATTAATTTATATTTTCTATCATATTTCAATACTTCTTTCAGAGTCTTAATGAAAGCACTTCTATCCATTAATATCACCTTTCTTCATATATTTACCACTCTTAATTCTTTTATCATTTGGTTTCTCAGCGTCTAAAGGAATAGCCCAATATGAGCCAATCTTTGTGGCACCAGGGATACGTCCCTCTGTACAAAGAACCTGTATTCTTCTAACCGTAATACCCCATTTTTCTGATGTTTGCTTTATTGATAAATATTCCATCATAATCTCTCCGTAAATAACTTTACAGTTAATGTCACTAATTCTGACATTAAAAAATCGGATATAATCTATACAAACTAGCATAATAGATTGTTATTTTTAATGCTTAATAATGATAACTTTTACACCTTCACTCATTTCGATATCTCTTTTAAACTCAATCTCATTTTGAATAAAGCCCAAGTCATAAATAACATATAGTTGACGGTCATATTTTTTTTATAAGCAGTCATGTCGGCGCTAATTTCTTCTATTATTCTAGATTTTCGCCCCTCTTTTAGTAACTTCACCTCTATGCAAAGAGACATTTTGGGCATGATAAAGTCTGGAATATATTCTTTACCAGAAAATTCAAACTTTCCAGATTCTCTATCATAGTCTACACCCTTTGCTAATCCTCGTCCCAATAACAATGATTCAATTGCATTTTGAACTTCTACTTCTTTTTCTGGCTTTTGAAAAATAACGGTTCTTAATCGCGATTGTAAAAAATTTTCAATATTATCAAACTCATCGTCAACAAAATCCATGCTTTCTTCAAGACTAGCTAACAGCATTTTCCCACTTATATAAACCTTCTCTAGGATTTTTTTCTGAACAGGCCATACAGAATCTCTCCATGCAGGAATTTCATCTATATTAAATGTATAAAACATATCCGACACATTTAACAGCAATCTCGTTCTTTCTGCCAGATCATTATATACAACAGTCATATCCTTAAATCCAGAATATCTATCACTCTCAATTGTATTTGTGCTGACAAGAATCTCATGTATGGTGTCGCAAAAAGCTTTAATTTGAGAAATTAGCACCCTAATTTCACGATTTTTTTCTAATGAATTTTTCAAACAGATACCCTCCCCGAAAGCAAAATTTCACATGTCCATTCTTTTTTTGCAGATAAAATCTATATATATTCATAATCCCATTTTTCTACAGGAAACCGCTTGTAGTCTGCTATTTTCTTGTTTTTGGGCATTGCAATCATTAATAGCCGTCTTGGCCTCGTCATTGCAACGTAAGCTATTCTCATTAATTCATCTTCCAAATCACCCTCCATTAAAAACTTTGGTGTAAGAGTTTTTCCAGTCATACTTTTTACATAAATCAAAACCGCATCATAAGTCTCACCTTTGACTCCGTGAATTGACGATCTCGTATAATCCCCACTGCTTTTCTTTTCAAAAAATTTTTTTAATGGTATATTCTTAAACTCAGGGTTACTTTTGTCTCTTGTTTTTATCTTGAGAATATCTTTTATATTTATCCCTTCCACAGCTTTGAAACTATATTCATTCAATTTTTCAATATATAAATTTATAAGCTGGCTTACCCACTCTGCAATACCTAAATCTATATTGGGTAAACAACAAAAAACATCAATTATAAAATCTTTCCAATTATCCTCATTTGTATATTCCCTTATTTTTTTACTCATTAAATACTCATCTGTTACCTCCCCAATAAGGATTCTAAACGATGCTTTTGACATATCACTGAATGCCTTCTTGCGAGAACCACATTTCCATTCATATGCAGCTTTTGCAATCAGCTCCATTTCCTTGCTTTTCCACAAGTCCTTAATATCTGTATCTGAATGGATTCTTCCTCTTGTAAGAACAGCCACATTATCTGATTTGATTTCTATATTCATATTACGACATTTTTCAAGGAAATAATCTATCACCTCAGTCTCTGTAATTCCATTCGTCAAAAGTAGTATGGGTTTTTGACTCTCATCTTTATAATCTCCCACGGCATCGTTTGTTCTTTGTCCTTTCAATGTTGCCGAAAACCAAGACGTTGCATTACAAATATGCTGTGAACTGCGAAAATTTCCCGTCAATTCAATGCACTCCCATGACTCTGCACCTATTTTCTTTTTAAAACACTCTGGATTTGCATTTCTCCATTCATATATAGCTTGATCCGGATCTCCCACTAAAAATATTGATTTTATACCCGCTTTCGTGAGCAAATCAAATACAGCCATCTGTTCCTCTGACGTATCTTGAGCTTCATCAATAATAATAATTGGAAAACGTTCAACTATTGCTGTTGCAATCATTGGATATTCTTTCAGCAACCTATATGAAAAAGAGGCAACCTCATTTTGGAATATAATGTTTTTCTTCATAAGCATCACTTTATATTGCTGACAAGGAAGAAGTTGACTCTTTCCACGTAATTCACAACTAACAATTTCTTTCTCTTTATAAAATTTATTGTCAATTCCCCATTGAAATTTCTCTATATTATCTACACACCCATTGCGATAACATTCTGTTCTCCAATACCTATAAGGTATTTCCCAATTATCACTCAAAGCGATCAATGGCTTTACTTTGTCATGTGTCTTTAAATATCCATATCTCAATACAATAAATTCATTAATAAAACTATCAACCGTCCCAATGTAATGAGGATAATCCAATTTACCAATTCCCTTATTCATTAACAATGCTTTTTTGTAGATTTCTTCACTAGCAACATTTGTGAATGACAAAATTGCAACTCCTTGATGATATCTATCCCAGTTATCCAAATAAGACAATAACTTAGTCGCTACAGAATATGTTTTCCCACTACCTGGACAGGCTCTTACAATAACTCTACCTTCAGCTTCCAAAAACGATAATTGCTCATGTGTTAACTTTTCCATATCTACCTTTCCGTCACACAAAACACTGCTTCTTTCAAATAATCAGGGATAACAAATTCTTTTTCGATAGTTTCACCCCTTTTTCTCATTTCACACTGTTTCTTTATTGTCTGACTTATATACTGTGCAATCGCTCCTTTGCATTTGTCTCTTACTTGTATGAATAGCCATACACAAGCTGCTTTTTCATTCATATCATGCAAACTGTTTACCTTTTGTTCCAACGCAGGTCCCAACTGTGAATACTCACTTTTTATTGCTTCTATAAAATATTCAATGTTATTTTCATCACAACACAAAGCATATTCTAATGTTTTTGTTGCCTTAAATACATTTATACCCACAGCTCTACACGATGTTTCAAGTTCATTGCAGCGCTCTGATGGTGTCCCGTTCAATAATTTGTCCGATATATCACTATTTACATCATCATAATCAAAGTCCTTATTGATATAATTAGTTTCACTCTTCTTGGCACATCTATCATCATCTGTCACAATTGCAACCTTTGAAAAACAGGTTTGTACACTATGCGAAGAAAATAAATTAACAAAGGGACTAAACGCGACACTATCCACATTCACAACCTCAACTGAATATTTTTCTAATGGTCTGTCCAGTATTTTTGCAATCTCCGGCAATAAAATTGCTTCACTTATGCCTTCTACAAATATAATACCTTTAGCAAAAAACATTTGAGATTTTGTTACATCCAAATATTTCTGCAAATATTCTTTATTAGCATCTGTTAAATTTGCTTCTGAAAATGGTAAACAATATTTTCTGTGTGCATTTTCATAAATCAAATTAATATTACCTATACCCACCTTTGATGCCAATGTTGGTGAATGCGAAGTGAAAATAATTTGTATATTTGCATCCCCTTGATTTGTATCAGCCAAAAAAGTATGTACTAATTCCTGTAATTGCGGATGTAAATGTGCTTCCGGTTCTTCAATTAAAAGCAAATGTTGATAAACTCCACCTCGTTCAATTGCCATATCACCAAGCACCGCCGAAATGAATAAAAGATTATTGTATCCTAATCCATTCTGATATAATTCAAATGAACTGCTTGCAATCTCATTTATTCTTGTTACTAATTCCGGAGCCATATCTTCAACATTTTCTAAAATAGACGTTTCAAAATATATCCCATTTTCGTTTTGTTGTATTTTTCTATTATCTGCATGTTCTTTTGCATATTGCTGGGCTCTCGAATACTCTCCATCACTTATTGAAACTAATACCCATTTAGGTTTTATCCAAGCTCTTAACGATGAAGCAATTGAATCGAATCTTGGCTCTATTAACCCTATATCAACATGCTGGCTCAGAAAATCTTGTTCTATACGAGCTAAATTATCATTAATTGTTTCTCTGGTCTTTTTTAATTCTTCTTTTTTTAATAGGGTATTATTTGCACTATTTAGTATGTCCACTAATTCTGCTCGTGTATCTTCATCTGGCACCAAACTTCTTAATAATTGAGCTAATTTACTATTTCTAGCTGGTTTCATTTCACTCTCAGAATCTCTTAATGCACCCAAAAACATTACATCCATTGCATCAAAAGTGTCTGATGACAGTGGGGTTCCCTCTGTTCCGATTCCCCAATGTATTGCTCTCACTTTTTCTATACCATTAGTAGCAATCACTCTTTCAAAACGAATATGAAATTCTCCACCGTGTCCACCCGCACTTTCAGGATCCCATAATTCTACTAATCTTGTAGGGACTTCTTCCAAATAAATATCAAACAATGCAAAATCAGCTGCATTTCCATCTTCAAAAACATGAAAATCAGCTCTAGTAAAAAAAATGTCTTTCTTATATGTTACGGTAGAAAATGCAATTCTTATTGCATCCATGACAGCAGATTTTCCTGAATTGTTTTCACCGATAATTGCATTTACACCTTTGTTAAATTGTAAAGTAATCCCATCCTCATCGAACACTCTAAAATTTTTGATTGTAAGCTTTTTTATGTACATACTGGTATCCTCCACCTGATATATTTAATTACATATTTCGTAGTTTATAGCACAATCTTTCAAACAATCCTTTACCTTATCTTTTCTGCCAATGTTTTCTGCAAGAAAGGCTTAATAGAATTTAACAAAATTGCTTTGATTTTTTTATCTTGTTTTACGGATATTGTGCTCTTATCTCTTTTGTTAAACATCTTCAGCATAAACTCATAATCTTCTTCTCCGTCATATTGATTATATGGTGTATGAAATGCACCTTCATCATATAACCATCTTAATAGCTTACGCGAAAATAACTCTGTAGATAGCGACAAATATCTATTATTCTCAACTGCATGCAATAATTTGAATGTACTCTCTATCAAAACAGTTTCTTCATTCATATCTGTTCTGTTAAACTTCTTTATACAAGAACTTCCTATAGGAAATAATAAATTTCCATTTAGCACATTCCTTATTTTATATAAATATTTAATATTCTCTTTTCCACAAATACATTCACTTGAGCAACTAACATCTTCTTCACAATCTTCAATTTTCCACTCTGTTACTGCATCTTCCCAATACTCACCCTCGGAATGTTCAATTACTGTCATAATTAAATTCCTTACATATGCATTATCCATCGCTCTACATCCCTCCCTGTAATAATATACCAATATTAATTTACCTGAATCAAGTGACTATCTATAAAATACTTCCATACACATACTCATTTGCTTTTACATACTCCTACACATTATACTCAGATACCTTTTATGATTCATTGCAATACATCCAGTTATCCTGGTTTTCTGTCATAATACTGGCTTCGTTTTAATATAAAGCATTATTATAACGTAAAAGAGTCAATATTCTTCCAAAGTTAGAATATCGACCCTTTTAATAATTCTATGTCAGAAACATCCATACCAAATCATGAAAACATAAATCCAACAATAACTAAATTATTACCCGATACCCCTCCAAAAAAAGAAATCTAATACGTATATACCATAATGACTTTAAATACTACTTATATCATCTTAAAAGTCTTCAGCGCCTCCACTATCACATCCTCTTTCTCCTTCGGACACTGAGGCTGTCTGGTATCCTCAGATTGTATGAAGATTATAATTTTCCCAATTCAAGTCCACACTTTCTCTTAACCTATGCAATATAAAGTGTCAATATCTTAAACTCAAACTTTTACAGTACATACTCTTTAATTTGCCTATAAGTAGCCTTACTCTCCGCACTTGTCAAATCAAGCTCATCAAGCTTAATTTCAACATCTATATGTTTATCGACATCAAGTTTGGACAATAATGCTACCGTCTCCACATGAACGCTCCATGTGAACATGTCAAATGGGCTCACTTCCACAAGTTCATATCCATTTTCTGCGAAGATCTTCAGGTCGCGTGCCAAGGTTGCAGGGTCGCAGCTAACATAGACTATTTTCTCCGGGGATACTTTCAAGACGCTGTCTATCAGAGACTTTTCACAGCCTGCCCTCGGCGGATCTAAAATTACCGTGTTGGCATTTTGAACCAGCTTCACCAGATCCGAATCACCATAGCCTGCAGCCAGCATTGGTAGAACTTCCTCGGCTTTTCCCTCCAAAAACCTGATGTTTACCAAATTGTTTATAACAGCGTTTCTATTTGCATCCACTATGGCATCGTGAACTCTCTCAATACCCAAAATGTATTTTGCACTAGTTGTACAGCAGATTCCAATACTTCCCACTCCACAATACAAATCCAAAATCACATCATTCTCGGTTGCGCCTACAAGCTCTTTGACCTTGCTGTACAGCTTCTCTGTCATTTTAGGATTTACCTGGTAAAAACTCCTCGGTGAAACTTCAAATTTCATGCCCATCATCTCATCGTGAATCACCGGTTTTCCCGCATATACTTCGACTTTTTTGCCGTAAATTTCTCCATTTTTCACCTTGTCTTTTTTCGTGCTGACACATACGCTCTCCAGGAAGTATCCTTCGGCATAAACGGCTTCATCCATTATTGAAATCAGCTTTTCGCCATTGGGAATTCCCTTTCCGTTGATTATGAATATGACCATTACTTCTTTGGAAGACTCCGAAACTCTGACGATCATGTGTCGCATAAGCCCTTGAGCCCATTTTTCATCCCAAGCTGAGATATTATCTTCATCCATAAAGTTTTTTGTAGCTTTAATAACTGCAGATACTACGGGGTGCTGGATATAACATTTGCCACAATGAACCACTTTGTGAGTTCCACGTGCTTTGAAGCCGATTTTCGCTTCTTCCAAATTTTCTATCGTTCCGCCTTTTTTCAACCTGTTTCCGCCTGTGCTAATCTCCAGCGTGGCTTTATTCCTGTAATAAAGTTCATCGCCTTTAGGCAATCCTACAATGCTGTTAAACTTAAAACTCCCTTCTGCAAATCCACCTATTCTCATAATGGAATTCTTTACGAAATTTTCTTTTATTTCCAGCTGCTTGTCATACCTCGTTTCCATAAAATCACAGCCACCGCACACTTGGCTGATTTCACACGCAGGTTTTATCCTAAATTCAGATTTTTCCAACACTTCCATAAGCTTTCCAAAGGCAAAATTCTTCTTTACTTTGGTTATTTCTATTTTGACTTTATCGTCTATGACTCCTCCGTCGATAAATATTGGGAATCCGTTTATTTTGCCGATTCCCTTCCCCTGATGGCTTATGTCTACAATGCTAGTCTCAACTATTTCGCCCTTCATAAAAAGCGGTCTATCTACATTTTCGATATTTCTCTTATTTTGTGTCACTTGTTTCTCCAAATTTCATCCATGTTTCGATTTTGTACATTTCGATATGCTTCTATGGAATTTTATCTGATAATCAACGCAACATGCTCTGTTTTAAACTCTACATTACACTTCCGTTAAAATACATACCATAGCGGCAAATGAATTCAATATCACAATCTAACATTTTTCTTTATATAATCAGTTAATTATACCATATTTCGGCACGTAAGAATTTCATACAACCAAAAAACCCCGGTCATCTGCCGAGGTTCCCTTCGAAAGCAATGCCTCCATCGCTTAGTGCTCTTAGAGCTCTTCATTTGTTAATTTAATTATACCACTTTTATTTCGGTAATCAACACTTCTTAGAAAAAATATTCCCACAATTTTTCCTATCACAAATGTTTCGCTTTTTTCATCCGACTTTTATGGGTATTATTCTATCTACTAACAATTAATGCCGTTATCTAAGAGCCAGACAGCATATCATAGGACCACGGTGCCATCCGGCAGGATAATATCGCAATCACCGCTTACATCAAAAAATCCGACGTTGTGCTTTCGGGCTAGATTGCGGGTGACTTCATAAGCTTCATCTGCTAATGACCATGGGAATGCAGCATATATTACATCTGTGCCGATGCCGTAATCTACTAATCGATTTTCTAAATCTTCGTCTTCATCCAGAAGTTGGCTGTCCGGTGCATATTCTCCATTCATCGGCGGAAATGTTTCTTTCATTTCCATAAACCAGTTTTGTAGCGCTGAAGAAGCCACGCTTATCGTCTGGTAATCATGATCTTCACCCCATTCAACTTGTTTTTCATACCACTCCATAAAATCTTTTTTCGCTGTTGGTGCTTTAGTTCTCTCAAAAACCATCAAATCGTAACTCATATCTATAGTCCTTTCGTATCGTTACATTCTAGTCTGTCGCTGGCTTTATTTATATAGATTGTATCATGAAATCACAAACGGTTTCAACGTTCTGATGAATTATATCGTAACATCATGAACAGTTCCGTCCGCACTTTATACCATAGTTCTTCCGGCAGAAAAACGTCCGGGAAATTATATCTGTTTTCTCTATAAGAGATGTGCGAATACGTCTGTGGTCGCAGTTTTATAATAATCTCTTAAGCATTTATTCGTCTCTTGCTATTTCGCTATTAAGCTCAAAGGAAGTCATATTGCTCCTCTCATCGAAATTGATATATGAATAGTATTCATTCCAAAATAAATGATTGCTGCCCGTCGTCCATTTAATTCCGTAGTAGCGTGAAGTCTCATTAGCCGTGTTACTCGGCTCTGACCATAATTTCTTTCCGAATGTCTTTCGTATAGCCTCGGGATTCAAAGAAGCGAGCAAATCGATTCCGTTGAATCTGTATGAAATTGAATTTGCTTTAGCAGCATCGATACAACCTCTATCGAGTCTGAAATGAATTATTTTACACTCTTCTAATGCAACATCCTCGGTTTTATGGCCGTACACTCCGATGCTTCCCACAACGACGCCATCTTTCACGAGTAGATACGATGAATATTCCACCGCAGAGTCATTTCGTCTAAATCCTTTTTTTACCAATATGCTTCTATCTCCTGGGTATTTCTTAAAGTTCCCTGAAGAAAGAAGCCTCTTATAATCTGTTTTCGGGAGATCATTCTCCTTGACATAAATGTCAAATCCCTTCTTCATAACAGAACCGACTGTCGTTTCTGCTACCACGATTTTTGTATCGTTGATAGTCAATGTAGGAGCTTTTTGAGGAAGTCCAACGATGGCATATGCTATCATGAAAAACAATGCGAACATAAAAGCGACTACGAATGCAAGCATAGCTTTACCGGTGCGCTTTCTCGCATTAAAAAGCGCCATGATAGGTGGCACGACAACAAATCTGACCAAAATAAAGTTTCCGCTTCCGCCTCGCTTCATCAGTGAAAATGCCAGCAGGCTTGTGATAATTATCATAGAACCGTACACTGCAAATTCTCCGATCCCCATTTTATCAGTTCGCGTCTGTTCATTTACCGGCTGATCCAGCAGCGGTTTGCCATTGACCATGATTCGCTTTCCACATCGGTACAGTCCAAAACCGATACCAAAGCATGCGATTGCAAAAAAAGCGAGCAATCCTATTAAACTGAGTCTTGCCATCTCTATTTCCCTCTCTTTAACGATATGACATTTCCTTTATCTCTCTTCATTTTTTTAATTTATTCATAATAATACCACTGAAAAATAAACTGATCCGGATTTGTCCTTATGTATCTTGTCAAAGGCTCTTCCCATTCATGTTGATTTACGAAGTTATCCAATCTGCACAGCATGGTATCAAATGACACATCATCTTCAAATTGGTCTATTAGATCATCGCGTTCACGCTGATCAAAGGAAATACTTCCACCTAGGAAGTCCACCAATTCTTGTAAATTTTCAGCATGATCGCTCATGTGGAACAGTTTAAGCCCTTCTAAAGCATCTTTCCATAGCATCCCTGTTGAACTCGCTAAGAATTTGCGATGCCCTCCTGTGCCAACATCGGAAAAATACCATATTATCGCATTTAAATACCGTTGCTCCAACGAAAACGGTTCGACTGAATTCAAATATTCATCGTACGAACCGAACACTTCTATGACCCACATCAGAGGCTCACTTACCTCCCAAATGCCATCTATGTTTTTCAAATCGTCCGCAGTGAACTCTCTGTATATTTTCTTTTGAAGCTGTGTCGTTTGGTCCTCGTCAACTGTTTTAGACTGTGACTCGGATAAATAGTATCTTCCTATGAACGGATATTTATGTTTCAATTCCTCAGGAGATATATTGAGGATGTTCTCAATTATCTCTATACACCAAGTTATGTCATTATCATTTTCGGCTTTTTCAGCCATTTCTATTGATTTTTCAAGCATTTCAAGTGCATCTTGCACTTCTGTTGTACGGGCGTAATCCATCTTATGTGACAACATCCCATGGGAAAAGCCACATCGACAATACCACATTGCATCTCTATTTTCTTCTTCTACCAATTCCAATACTTTTATGGCTTCCCTCTCTCTTCCTGTATTGTTGTATGCCTTTGCCAGCTCACCCAGCAACTGGTCGCTCAAATTTTCACTACCTACATTATTGAGCAACCGAACCATTGGTTCATATCCGCATAAATGTTGAATTTTCCGTATAGTAGCCAGCTGTTCATCTTCGCCCAGCTGCTTAAATTCACTCTCGTCCATTTCCGCATCATCAGTTGTGAGCCCGGCTATAAATTCTTCAAAGGTATCCGCTAATGTATAACTTTCATAATCATCTTCCTGGTCTATCAAGGTCACTTTAGGTTCACCATTCGCACCGCACTCACTATAGTCCAGAAATATCATGTCGTGGCCTCCTGATATGGTATCGGCTATAGCTACTCCTATGTCAGGATACCCCCATTCATTTAACCAGAGTTCATTGCCAAATTCACCACAAATGGAGCACCTTTTCGACTTGTCGATACCGTAGATTCCCGTAATGTTGACACACACGTTATCATCCCAGAAAATATTATAACGTGGAATTCCTCCGTTGTGATTTTTTATAAGCTCTATATATGACTGTGGCAATTTGTAGCCCAGCTCTTTCTCAATATCTGATACTTCTTCATCCGTAGGTTTCTTGCCGACATATTCTTCCGTAGCATAATCGCTATCTTCCCAAAAATTACCCCAATTAAAATTTTCGAATGGCTTCATAATTTCTCCTGTTCAAACCCACAGATGTGAATCTGCACCGAATTTACTCTCTAGCCATCTCATATCAACAGCTTTCACCCCTTCGTTCCATAGCTATGATACGAGTAGCTGAAAAAATTCATCTTCTTCCCTTATTTAATCTGCCGCCGTATTGAAAATATCTTTAAAATTCCTATCTTTGAAATTACGTTGCAAAACCTGTTAATTTATAAAACGTACTCGACTCCATCTGTGAGTTCATCCCACTTTGCATAGTCTTCACATCCCATGCGTTCAAACAGCCTGCCGTTTATCTTCTCTCCTTTTATAGTCCCCATGCTGGCTATATTGGCAACCTTTATATTCTTTATAGGCTCTTTCAGATCCGATACATCTACAAAATAGCTGAGCATTTTCACAACATCGTAAAGTCGCAATACCGAATACTGATGTCCCGCATTCCTCGGATTCAATTTAAACGTCGCAACCAAAAGGGAATTAATCCTGTATTTCGATGAGGTGCTGAAATTGCTGACAAGGGAATTATGAGCACAGCTGTTTCTGAGACAGAGGAAAAAGTCCATCATGTTCAGAAAGACTTCTCTCTTGGATAGTTTTAATCTAAAATCTCTCATGACATCTTCCATGACATCGTTTTTCAGATAATGCATCACTCTCAAAAGCTCTCCGAAGGTCAAGGTTTCAATAGCTACCCAAAACGGAACTGCCACATTTCTGTCGTATATCTGATTCTTGCTCCTGTAAACGGCTACACCGTCCGGTGGATTGTATTTTTCATCTCTATAATACCTTATATCGATGTTGTCGTTGTTGTCGATCAGATTGCTGAGAAAGAACGGTGCCGTTAAAATAAATTTGCTGAAACCGTGATAAATCGCCTTGTTTTGCGCATTTACAAAAGGATAATTATCGTGATAAGGACAGTATGTATTTGAATTTTTGTCTCCGTTGGCAGGATTCATAAAATTATTCTTGTTGGTGTATTGCATCGTATTGTTCACGTTATAGCAGTATCTCTTGCAAAAATGATATGAAATGGATGCCTTTAGCCTCTCTTCTATGTAGTTCAAGTGTCCTAAAACTATAGAAGTCATCTCCTTATCGAAATTGTATATATTAAAGAAATCCCTCAATTTGACGTCTTCATACCTCTTCGGCTCATAGGATTCCAACAACAATGACTCTATACCGCTGAAAAGGTGAAAGTAATTATGTTCTATCAAAGCCTTTTTCATATCCTTTTCGTCGAATACCAGACCTCTTCTTCCAAGTTTTTCTCCGAGATAGTTTCGTGTTTCAAACTTTTTGATTCCCATATTTTAAAACTCCCGTCATCATATCTGAAATATTGAATATCTATGCGTTCACAAATTCGACGTTACAAAAATGGAAGACGCTCAGTCTTCCGCATATAACCTCAAAATAATTTTTCAAATTCATTCAGAAACCAGCTTACATGCAATTTCATCAATTTTCATCAATCTCTTATTTATTCCCGACTTCGATAGCTGCGGATCTAAAAGCTCACCCAGTTCTGCCAGGCTCACATGTGGATTTTGCATTCTCGTTTCTGCTACCACTCTCAGCTTTTCCGGCAAATGCTCTATCCCCATTTTTTCATCTATTATTCTTATGGCTCTTATATGCTTTTCCGAGGCTGCAACAGCTTTGTCTATATTTGCCTGATCGCAGTTATTTATCCTGTTTGCCCTATTTTTTATGTCCTTTTTAATTCTGATGTCCTCATACGTGAACAGTCCTGTCGTAACGCCCATAATAGCCATCACGTCTGATATCTGTTCCGAATCTTTCAGGTACACAACGTACTCTTTACGCCTTTTGGTCATCTTGCTCTTTATATCTCTGAAGCTGTTCATCATCCTTACGATGTCTTTCGCAAGGACTTCCGTACTGCTGACAATTTCAAAATGGTAATTTTTCTCCGGATTTGTAATCACTCCCGAACCTAAAAACAGCCCTCGCAGAAATGCTTTTTTACAACATTTTTTCTTGATTAAATCTCCATATATTCCGTCGCTTATGAAATTCATCCCTTCACGAATCATCAAAATTCCCGACTCTCTCAGAATCTCTTCGCTTCTATCTTCCGGATTTATCACAACAAAATAGCTTTTTCTCTTCTTTATGCCCGAGCCTTCACCGACTTCCAGAGAAGTTTCTACGCTGAAGTACTCTTTTATAAGTTGCTTAAACCTTCTCGCAATAGCAGGGTTGTCCGTCTTTAATACGATTTTAAATTTTCCGCCTCCTGTGAGGGCGATGCTTCCGCAGATTCGAATGAATCCTGAGATTTCCGCCAGCATACAGCATTTTTTATTCCACTCAAGTCTGGAAAGCTCATTTTTAATTTCGCTGTTAAATGACATCTTTCCTCCTCTCGCCTATTTCTTTTTTATATCTCTGTGATTTAGAGTTACTTGCTTTCCTTGTCGTATAAAAATCTCAGCCACTTCATTTGCGACTGCCACGGAACGGTGTTGTCCGCCGGTGCAACCGAATGAAATGTTTATATGATATTTTCCTTCTCTTTTGTAGCATGGAATCATCTTGTTCATCATCTTTGTAAACTCCTCTATGAAGTCTTGGGTTTCACTGAATTTCATAACGTACTGTCTGACTTTCTTGTTGTTCCCCGTAGCATGTTTTAGAGTTTTTACGTAGTACGGATTGGGAATAAATCTCATATCCATAACGACATCTGACAGCAGCGGCAATCCGTGCTTGTATCCAAAAGATGTAATATTCACTACAAAAACGTTTTCATCATTTTTCTTGCTGAGCAAATTTCTGATTTCCCTGTTCAGGCTGTTTCCTTTCATATTTGATGTATCTATGACGAAATCAGCCAAATCACGTACTTCTCTCAAAATTTTTCTCTCGTTTTCGATATCGCTTATGGTAGGAGAATTGCCCGTTACGGGATGAACACGTCTGCTCTCGCTGAATCTGCGAACTAAAATTTCGCTGCTGGCTTCCAAAAAGATAATCTTCGGACTTATCCCTTCGCTCTGAAGCGTTCTAATACCCTCACTGATGTTTATTTCAAACTTTGCACCTCGAACATCGACTACGAATGCGATTTTTTCCGGAGAAGTTTCCTTTTTCAACGCCAACTCCAAGAAATTCTTCATCATTCCGAGTGGCATATTGTCTATGCAGTAATATCCCTGGTCTTCCAATCCCTTTACAGCTTGTGATTTACCAGCACCCGATAAACCTGTAATTATTACGATTTCCATAATTCACCTGCCTTACAACCCACGCTAAACTCCATATGATTCACCGTGCATCCTTTGAAATTTCTATTGATGCTTCCCATCTGTTACTCAAATTCTGGAACTAATAAATTGAGAAGTCCGAATCCGAGATTCATATCAACCTGCTAAACTTTCCTGATATTGATGATTCTGTTCATATCCAACCCCGCTTCTAGAGCCTGCTCCACCGACTCTTCAAAAGTTCCTACCTTGTCGGGAACATGTGCATCGCTGTTTATTATAAATCTCACAGCTTCCTTAGAAGCAATTCTTATTTCCGCTACGTTCATGTGCTTATGGCGTGCGTTTATTTCCATCAGAACATCATTGACAGCACATGCTCTCGCTATTTGATCCATGTTTACCGGGGCCTTATCTCCCGGATGAGTCAGTATTTTTATGTCGTTTTTCTCAATAGCGTTTATGATCATCTCCGTATTTCTGTTCGCAAGTGCCTCTCTTCTCTTTCCCGTTCTGCCAATACCGTGATTAAAGGTCCAATTGGAAGCTGTATATCCGTTTTTAATACCAAAATGATAGCCTGCCAGCACTATATCGAAATCTCTAAACTCATGAGAATAAACATCTAAATAATTTCCATTGTCGATGATGTTCGCTTCAACACCCAGGTATATTTTTATTTCCGGGTACTTTTTTGAAAGCAAATCGATTTGCTTTCTCATAATCGGGATAGCTTCTCTCTTTATGCCATAGGTCAAATGCCCAGGTCCGTGATCTGTTATGGCAATGGCTTTCAGTCCTTTTTCAATTGCTACTTTCACATTGTCTTCTATGCTGCCCTTTCCATGGGAAAAAGTAGTATGGGTGTGAAGGTCATAAAGCAATTTATACCTCATTTTCATTCTCCGATTTCATTTTACTCATCCCCCAAAATCCTAATTTCAGTTTCCAATTTCACTCCGAATTTCTTCATGACTTCATCCTTGCATATGTCTCTCAACTTGAGAACGTCCGTCGCCGTGGCTCCGCCTAAATTTATTATAAATCCACCGTGCAGCTCAGACACCTGTGCTCTTCCCACTGTCATTCCTTTAAGACCCGCCTCCTGGATCAGCGTTCCGGCATAGTATCCTGCAGGACGTTTAAAAAAGCTGCCCGCACTTGGAAAGTTCACAGGCTGTTTTTCATTTCTCTTCTTTGTCAGCTGTGCGATTTTTCTCTTTATTTCTTCCCTATTTCCTCTCTTGAGAAGCATTTTCACCGAAATCACAATTTCTTTCGTCCTTTGCAGCCTGCTGTTTCTGTATGAAAACTCCATTTCCGATGCCGATATCACTTTCGTGTCCCCTCGCTCATCTATGACCTTTACGCTCTGCACTATATCCTGCATTTCTCCACCATAGGCCCCTGCATTCATAAATACGGCTCCGCCTATGGTCCCGGGAATTCCGCTGGCGAATTCAAATCCCGCAACGCTCTCCTTTACCAGCTCTCTTGACAACGTACTCATCAAGATACCTGCTTCGACTTCGATTTCACATTCATCATCAAACTTTATCATCTTTATTTCACCGAAATATTTCGGTGAAATCTTCACTATTACGCCGTGATATCCTTTATCTGTGATTATGAAGTTGGATCCGTTACCCATGACAAAATATTCTATGTCCTCTTCTCTCAAAAGCTTTATGATATTGCAAAGCTCATTCAAATTCTCTGGAACGACGAACGCATCTGCCATTCCACCGACTTTAAAAGATACTTCCTTTGACATATCCTTGTTCAGAATTACGCTTTCTTTTTTTACAATATCGCATAGCTTCTCTTCCAGTCGCTTCATATCTTCCTCTAATTTCCCCGTCATTTTACGCTTTCATCCTCATGGACTATTTTATTGACTTCATCTTCCAGTTCCTGAACCATCTCTTCGTTGGTTAAATCTTTCTTTTCATCCGGCATTTCTCCGTTTTCATCATTTGACACGGAAGTTCTTTTCCTGTTTCTGCCGGAATTTTTCTTCTTCTCCAAATACTCTTCTCTTTCCTTCGCCACAATAGCATCGATTTTCTCGTCAATCATCAGCCCCAGATCCTTATAGATACCTAAATCCGTAGACAGCTGCTTCTTCTCAAGTTTTTTATTGACGCTGTAAGCCGTATAAGCATATATGCACGCGAATACAGGTATTCCTATGATCATTCCCACAAAACCGAACAATCCTCCACCGACCAGTATGGCGAACATGACCCAAAATGACGGCAATCCCGTACTGCCACCTAAAATTTTAGGTCCCAGTATATTTCCGTCAAACTGTTGCAACGCCAAAACGAATATCAAAAAATACAAGCTCGTCAGAGGATCTACCATAAAGATCAGAAGTGCTGACGGTATCGCCCCGATGAAAGGTCCAAAGAAAGGTATTATATTTGTAACACCAACTATAACACTTACGAGCATCTTGTACGGCCAATTGAATATGCTCATGCCGATGAAACATATGATACCTATGATCAAAGAGTCGATTAACTTTCCGCTTATAAACTGCCCGAACGTTCTGTTGACATATCTGGCACCGTACATGAACTTAAACGCTTTTTCTTCTTTCATAGTAGCAAATATCAGTTTTCTGCACTGTGCTGCGAATATGTCCTTACTGTTCAGGAAAAATACGCATATGATTATTCCCACTGCAAAATTTTTCAAACCGGATACCAGCCCCAATATGCTGTTGGAAACACCTTGAATCAAATATTCCGACTTTGGAAGTATTGAATGCTGTGCCCAATCCTGCAGCGAAGCCATGGCTTTCTCCATGAATCCCGCCATCGGTCCCGATTTATCCGGCATATCGTGAATTGTCTTTATGCCCCATTTCGCCAGAGAGTTTATCTTTTCCGGAAGCATTCTAATTATACCGCCTACGCTCTCGACCAGTCCCGGCAATACCATCCACAAAAGTCCCGCTATTATGGCGAGCATGACTATTATGGACGTCAACGATGACACCACCTTTGCCATTACGATACCCTTGTTCGCTTTCCTGTTTTTAAACAATCCCAGCTTCATGAGATTCCTAAATGTTACATTGTATACAGGGCAAAGCAAATACGCCATCACCAAACCGTATATGAACGGTCCCAATATACCTATAACTGTAGATATAACTCCTGAAAACCTGTCTATTCTATAGAATATAAAAAATAGCGTAATCGACGCCGCAATGACCAGAAATGCCATAACACCTATTTTTATATACTTGCTTTCAAATTTTATTTTCATCAAATTCTCCTATGATACCTTTGATTTTCCATTCTCTTTCAAGATTTGCCTCTGCAATTTACCAAATCTCAAAATCTGTCACTGTAATTTATCAAATTTCGAACGTATCCCCCACGTCGTTTACCATCGTTTCCAAATCTTAAAATTTCAACATCGATAGCATCACCTTCTATATCCATTATAGCATATGAACCGTTTACATCATCTCTCGGTTTTGATATGCTGCCCGGATTCACCAACAAGAAGTCACCGAAAACTTCCTTCATCGCCACGTGAGTGTGTCCGAAAATTCCCGCAATACATCCTTTCTCCTCCATTTTATAAACCATATTATTAACTGTCAGGCTGACATTTTCACGATGTCCGTGGGTCAAATAGATTTTTCCCGCCGATGTGTCTATAATTTTGGCTGAACCGTCTTTATCTTCCCATACTACAAAGTCTTCTCCTCCGTTGAAAGCGGCAATATTTCCGTATCTTCCCGGTGTGCATTTTGAATTGTCCACGTCGGATTTCAAAATAAAGTCGTTGTTCCCCCTTAAAACTATCGTAGGCAATTCAAATCTCTCGCCTATTTCAATACCGTCTTCCACGCAATCTCCCAGGTGAACGAACAGATTTATCCTTTTGGATTGTTCTATCTTTCTGACAATTTCAAAAGGCTTTCGCATAGCTCTGTGAGTGTCGCTGAAAATCAAAATCCTCATTTACAAATTCCTTCCTATGCCTTTGATTATACACTAAATCAGTTTACATTGTCCATAAAATGAAGTACAATAAACATATGTAACATCATATAACGATTTTTTGAGGTGAAAAAATGAATTTAAAGTACTATTTTAAAAATCTCATGAAGGACAGAAACGGTGTAGATGGATTGTTCTATCTATTCTTTGTGTTGTATCTGTTGCTTTCCGGATTCAACTTCATGTACCATTCGGTGTTGATTTACAGGATAAATTTGCTCCTGTTGGTGTTAGCCGTTTTCAGACTCATCTCTAAGAACAAGGTGCAGAGGAGGAAAGAAAACGATGTATTCATACGATTTTTATCATTTTTTCTACCTAAGTCCAGCGTTATGAAACGCAAAATCATGGAATCACAAACCCACGCATATCACGAATGCCAATATTGCGGTACCACCCTTCGATTTCCAAGAAAGCGTGGTAAATTCAACGTCACCTGTCCGGTTTGCAAGCACAGACTCACCATCAGAAATTGGTTTTAGACGGAGATTACGAGAGTATACTCTCTTTAACAGCCTCAGATTTACCTGCAATTTACAATATGTTCTCGCTATGCATTTAGCGAGTTTTTTATTGTTATCTGTTACGTGCCACAACCTCTCGAAACGGCAAAAAAATAGAGAAAGCCGAAACCTTCTCTATTTATTGAGCTTTTTTATTTAATTTCAGTTACTAAATTAAATTATATGTTGTTCTTTCGAACTATTTAAGGTTCTTTTTAATAACCTTTGCAATTCTCTTAACACCTTCGATGATTCTTTCATCAGGCATACCTGAGTAATTCATTCTGAAAGTATTCTTGTTTCCGCCGTTCGGGAAGAAACTGCCGCCCGGTACATAGGCTACCTTTTCCGCTATACATTCAAGAGCCATTTCATCGGCATTGATGTATTCAGGTAAGATAACCCAAGTGAACAAGCCACCTGTAGGATGAGTAAATTTAACTTCAGGTGGGAACTCTTCCTTCATAGTCTTCAACATCAACTCTCTTCTCTTGCCATAAACTTCCTTGATCTTGTCAACATGTTTATCCAAGTCGAACATTTCCAAGAATTTGGCAGTTTCCATCTGACCGATTGTAGAAGCCTGCAATGTGGAAGCCTGTGCAATAAAGTTGTACTTTTCAAGGATTTCTCCTTCGGCACAAACCCAACCCAATCTGTATCCCGGCGCTAATATCTTTGAGAAAGATCCTAGGAAAACTACAAGACCTTTTTCATCCAGAGCCTTGAGAGCCGGAAGTGCTTCGCCTTCGTATCTCAATTCGCCGTACGGATTGTCTTCGATAGTCGGAATTTCGTACTTGTTGATGATTTCCATAAACTTTTTACGTCTTTCCAAAGTCCATGTTCTGCCTGACGGATTCTGGAAATCAGGAATTACGTAAATCATCTTTACTCTGTCTTCCTTTTCAAGAACTTTTTCAAGTTCTTCCATGATCATACCGTCATCATCTGTCGGAATTTCGATAAATCTAGGCTGGTTAGCTTTGAAAGCATTGATAGCTCCCAAGTATGACGGACTTTCCAAAAGAACGATGTCTCCTTCGTCCAGGAACACTCTTCCTGAAAAATCAAGACCTTGCTGAGAACCACTTGTAACGAGAATGTTATCAGGTGTAGTCTTAATGTTGTTCTTTTCCGACATTCTGTTAGCGATGAACTCTCTCAACGGTAAGTATCCTTCTGTAGTCGAATACTGAAGTGCCTGTCTACCGCTTTCTTTCAGTACTTCCTGGGAAGCCTTAGCCATTTCTTCCACCGGGAACAGTTCCGGAGCAGGAAGTCCACCTGCAAAAGAAATAATTTCCGGCTGTTGAGTTAATTTAAGGATTTCTCTGATTTCAGATGCCTTTAAATTATCCATTCTTGAAGCGAATTTAACCATTTGATTTTCCTACCTTTCATAAGTTATTAATTAATATTGAAGCCACGATGGCCTTAGAAACAAACTGATCGGCTTGATCTTTAATCCTACCAGCGCCTCAGGATCCATCTTTGCGAGCATTCTCTCATCGCAATAAGACTCTACAAACGGAATTCCTGTTTTTGCTGATACGTCTTTACAAAGCTCTACTCCTTTAATAATATCATTAACTGAAGTTTCTGACAATAGGTGTGTATTATTTAGTATACCTTTTATTTCGAGCCCCGTTTCTGCCATAATTCTATTCATATGATCAATACATCCGTCAACTGTGGAAGTTTCAGGTCTATTTCCATTTATCACAAAGAGCATTTCACAGTCATCATCCAAGAAATATTTTTTAAACTGATGCAACACCCTTGCTCCGGAATCGTCTCCTCCTGCATCTACGACAGTCATAAAATCCTTATCTTCAAGAGGGGCTTTAATAGCCGCAGACAACGCCGGTAAATCCTGGGTAATATCGTAACCGAAAGAATTGTGGAAAACTTTTATTCCCTTTTCCTCCATGGTTCTCTGCCTCTCCCTACTTCTGAAATAGGGATTAGCAATATCCAGATCGACAATTGCCACTTTATCGAACTGTTTTCTAAGCTCCATTACCATATTAACCGAAAGCTCGCTTTTGCCGCTTCCGTAATGACCTGTTATAATCCTTATGCGTTTCATTCTAAGCTCCAATTTCCCATGCGCTCAATGCTTCCAAGTTTGATGGGATAAGTTTTGCCTTTTTACCTGTCAATACCTTTTCGAATACCTTGTTCATAGTGTTTAAATCAACTACCTTGGCCTGTCTGATAATAGCTCCCAGCATAACCATGTTGGCAGTCTTGCCATTGCCGACCTTTTCTATTGCAAGCTCGTTACAGTCAACTCTATGAATGTTAACGTCTGTTCTGGTAGGTTCCACATCGACGATGGAAGTGTTGATGAACAAATCTCCACCCGGCTTCAACTGACTTTCAAACTTCACTAAAGAAGGACTGTTCATTACGATTAAAACGTCAAATGCATCCGTAATGTAAGGCGAAGCAATCGGTTCGCTGCCGATACAAACGGTACAGTTAGCTGTACCTCCTCGCATTTCCGGACCGTAAGAAGGCATCCAAGTTACTTCTTTATCTTCATACATTGCCGCATATGACAACATCTGACCGATTAACAATACCCCTTGTCCACCGAATCCGGCGATAAAAATTTTCTTAACGTCATTGCTCATTTCCCTTATACCTCCTCAACATCTTTAAACTTCTTAACCGGGTAATAAGGAATCATATTTTCTCTTAGCCACTTAATTGAATCTACAGGTGACATACCCCAGTTTGTAGGACAAGTTGAAAGAATTTCAACAAATGAGAATCCCAAGCCTTTTTCTTGAATTTCAAAAGCTCTCTGAATGGCTTTTTTAGCCTTCCTAACATCTCCCGGAGTAGATATGGTTACTCTCTCAACATACACTGCTCCGTCAATTTGTGATATGATTTCCGACATTCTCAATGGGAATCCTGCCTGTTTTACCGTTCTACCTTCAACGCAAGTTGTAGCCTTCTGACCAACCAAAGTAGTAGGCGCCATCTGACCACCGGTCATTCCGTATATTGCGTTATTTATAAAGAAAGTAGAGAAGTGTTCTCCTCTTTCCGCAGCGTGAATGATTTCACTTGTACCGATTGAAGCCAAATCTCCGTCACCCTGGTAAGTGAACACATATGCCTCCGGATGAACTCTCTTGATTCCTGATGCAACCGCAGGAGCTCTTCCGTGAGGAGATTCCAACATATCAACGTTCATATATTGGTGAGCTACGATAGAACAACCAACCGGTGATGCACCGATAGTGTTCCCCAATTGACCTTTTTCATCTAATACTTCCATTATCAATCTGTGAGCGATACCGTGAGTGCAACCGGGACAGTAATGCATCTCTTTCTCACGCATACCTTCAGTATATTCAAAAACCGTCTTCACTTACTTCACCTCCAAAATTTTCTTAGTTCTTTCAATAACTTCAGCCGGATCCAATAACATTCCGCCGTATCTGTTAATCAAAGAAACAGGTGCTCTACCTTCAACAGCCAGTCTAACGTCTCTTCTAAGCTGACCGCTCTTTGACAATTCAACAGAAATTACGTGTTTAATCTGACTTCCAACTTTTTCAAAAGCCTTATCTGGGAACGGCCATAGAGTCTTAGGTCTGATCAAACCGATCTTCAAGCCCTCAGCTCTCAAAGCTCCCACAGCTTCCTTTACAATTCTGGAAGTTGAACCATAAGCCACGTATACTACTTCTGCATCGTCAACCATGTATTCTTCCCACTCAGGGAGTTCTTCTTGCGCCTTTTCAAATTTTGGCCAGTAAGCATCTATATAATCTTCCAAAAGATCCTGCTGCAACCATACGGAGTTCATAGCATGTCTTTCTCTTTCGCCTCTGTGACCTGTCAATGCCCACGGCTTAGCTTTTCTGATGTCATCGCCCATAACTGCTTCTACAGGGTTCGGTAAAGCTACAGGTTCCATCATCTGTCCGATCATACCGTCGGCACAAACGATAACAGGGTTTCTGTATTCTTCTGCAACGTCAAAAGCCTTTGCAATCATGTCGCATGCTTCCTGTATTGAACTTGGAGCATATACGATAGTCTTATAGTCTCCGTTTCCTCCCCCGATAGTTACCTGATCGTAGTCAGCCTGTGACGGTTGTATTGATCCGATACCGGGGCCACCTCTCATTACGTTGATAATAACTATTGGCAGTTCTACCGATGCCAATAGTGAAATCGATTCCTGCATAAGTGCAATGCCGGGAGAAGATGAAGAAAGCAACACTCTTCCACCTGCTGCTGCTGCACCGTACGCCATATTTACTGCTCCAAGCTCACTCTCTGCTTGAATAAACGCTCCACCGTGCTTAGCCAGTTCTCTTGACATGAATTCAGGTACTTCGTTCTGCGGGGTTATAGGGTAACCGAAATAATATCTACATCCAGCATTGATCGCTGCTGTTGCAAATGCTTCGTTACCTTTCATCAGCTGTTTTTCGCCCATTTTACACTTCCTCCTTATATACGTTAATAATTCCATCCGGACACATCAATGCACAGCTACCGCAAGCTATACATTCGTCGGGATTTACAAGGTAAACGTTGTGATATCCTTTTTTGTTTACCTTAACTTCTTCCAAAGCAAGTATTTTCTTTGGACATACGGACACGCAAAGTTCACACCCTTTGCACCTGTCAGCTCTGATGGTTAATTTTCCTTTTGCCAATTTGACTCACATCCTTTTCAATAATACATTTATTTAAGATACTATAATTTATACTTCTATTTTATAATATTGGTTTTGAAACACCAAAAATAAAACATTTCTATTAAATACATCTTTTTTAAAATTATAGTATTTTTAATATGTTTTTTTACATTTTTTGAGTATTTTTTTGTGTTTTTATATTTTTATATCGCATTTATATAAAATTTTCCCTTTTAATGAAACTTTTATTTGCATAATTTCACACTTTGATATATCATAGGATTATAGGATATGTATTTAGAACGCATTATTTACAGGGGGCATAAATGAGCAAAATATCAATGCACATAGGACATAGAATAAGAAATCTTCGAAAGAAAAAAGGGTACACTATAGAAGAATTTTCAAAGATAATAAACAAGAGCAAGGCTACTCTGTCAAAATACGAAAACGGCTCCATATCCATGGACATAGATACTATTTTGGAAATTGCGGAAGCCTTGGAAGTTGAAATCGATTATCTCATAAATTACAAATCACCGAGAGTGAACAAAACTCTCTCCCTTCGAAACAGTTATTTCAACTGCTCGAATTTTTACGTCTATTTCTACGATGGAAGATTTAAAAAAATAGTTCGTTCACTGCTGGTGTTGTCCCAGCGAAGCCCGAGCAGCAACTCAGCTAACGCTACCCTGTACAAAGGCGTCAGCAATTTCAGCGATTATGCCAACTGCGATAACGTTTTTAAAGGAACTTTCAACGTCTATGACACAACTTCCTATGCTACCCTGATAAATCAGGTAAACAAGGCCAAGAGAGTCTTTTTAACACTGACAAATCCTATGGCAAGAGGACTGCCTGCGATGGGACTTTTCGTCGGAGTCAGCAATCCCCCTTTTTTTTCTCCGATGTCGATCAAGGTCATCGTATCCAGATATATCTTGGAAGAAGACGAAGTGTTCAACAACATAATGGCTGTTTCCAAAGAAGATGTGAAACAACTGAAACAGTACAATATGATGCTGGTCAACACCAGCGATTGTGAAAATCTTTCCACGAAGTAAATTTGTTGCTCAATTTTCACTTTCGACTTTCGCATTTAAAAAGACGCTAATGGTTTTTCAATTAGCGCCTTTATCGTATACTCGATATTTTCTTCGTTCTTAAATTATCCCTTCTTTTTTGAAAACCCTCCGATTCCCCGAAATTTATTATCCTTTCGATATCTTAGCTCTGACAGATTTTTATGAAATCAAAGGATATTTCAAAATCACCGATATATCAGAAGAGCTTTAACCGGTCTATAATATCGTAAATATTAAATGAAACAAATTAGATTCAGAGGTGGGCACAATGGATGATTTCGAAAAGTCATTTACTCAAATAAAACAACTTTCGACCGCAGTTACAGAGGCGAATTATTACGACTACGGTAAGCAGGGATATGATATTTTAGTTAGAATACATGATTCAGCTGTTCCCCAAGAGCGAGTATATAACGCATTTTTTGAACATTACACCAGTCTACAGGAAGGGTTATCCAAAGATTGGTTTGCAGATATGTTGGATTATATATGCGGGTGGTGTAATCCGGAAAAATACATTTGGAAGGAATATTAGATGTTTAGCGTATTTTGAAACTTCGATTTTATGAAACCTTAAAATGAGTAAATTCAGATTATAAAAAGGAGAGATGTATTGGATATTAAAGTAATATTGATAGAGGCTATTATTTGGTCAGTGCTTTGGATGATTATGGTATCTATATCCGTCAGAGCATTCCCCTTTACCATTGAACACGATTATCCAAAGGATGTAAGAAAGGCTGCCAATATATCAATCCCGTCAAAAAAACATAGAATGCAAGGGCTGGCCTTTGCAACTGTCGGCTTCATTTTTCTTTTTGGCTTATTGATTGCATTTGCAATTTCAGCATATAAAGGACAGGAGTTATACTTTTGGAAAATATTTATTCACTTGTGGATTATATGCATAATTTGGAATATAATCGATTTAGTAATTGTTGATTGGTTATTTATCTGTCTTCTGTCACTCAAATATTTTGTATTGCCCAAAACAGAAAATTATGAAGGCAACAAGAATTATAAGTTTCATTTCATCGGTTTTCTAAAAGGATTCATAACCATGACCATTGTGGCATCTATTTTTACTGTTATTTCATTTTTCATTTTGCGAATATGGAAGTGAGTTTATTATCTTAGAGAGGAAATTAAAATGGAGAATTTATGTATTTTTGAAGTTGCAGATAGGTATTTTGTGGAAAACATTAGCGAATTCAAAGAAATCTTGTCTGATAAAGTCGATGCATTAAAAAATGTGGACTGGATATATAATAAGGGAACTGTAAAAACTTGTCAGCCTGACGAAACCGGCGGAAAAAAGAGATGTAAGGTCGGATTGGAATATCGTTCAAAAATTGAATTATCAATAAGCGATGTAGATATTATCTGGAATGAGTTCAGCGTTTTTTTTGAAAAAACAAATACTGCGAATATTGAAAGGATTTCAAACAATGAATCAATGGGACGGTATGTGTTTGCAGCAAAAAATTATACGGGAGATGAAGTTGAATGTGCGATTTATTTGCCCGGCGAATGGAATATACCACAGATTTATATTTCAGGATTTGTTTCCGGCAGATATAGAAATGTAGATTATGTGGAATAGATTACAAGTTGTATAGGAGAACGAAAATGAATGTAACTCTAAAAAGCACCCCTGCAAAATATCAACCGATGGCAAGTAAAATGATACAATCTCTGCTTGAATTATTAAAGGAATTGACTTCTCTTGAAGAGGAAGTTTTCAAGCGTAACCGTGAAATGAACGCTGAAAAAACTGTGCTGAATATTCCTTCCAACCAAATTCACCCGAAATGGGAAGAGCTTATGACCGAATATGAAAATAGCTTTAAACGCATTATTGAAGGAAAAGTCAGCAAAAAACTGATTTCAAATGGATACGCGCTGAAATATGAGAATCCGAGTGAGTATTTCTACCTGAACAGTGATGAATTTTCGTTAGAATTCACTATGTCAAAAGAAGATATGGCTGCTATTACTATCCGCTATAATAAAGCAGCTATCGATATGAAACACAAATTCGTTCTCAGATTAATCGACGACAAATGGTTGGTTGATGAAAAATATTATGGCTTTGAAGGGGAAGACCAGTGGTATTCAGACAGGATTTGAATATATGGGCATTATATTTTTGATGTAATACAGCAATTTAATAAATAATAAATCCAAGGAGTTATCGTTCCTTGAGTTCTTATGTTGTGGCTTATTTTATCATATTCTCTTATTTTGTCATCTGCTTTGTCACTCTATTGGAAATGTGATTTTGCATTTTGGATTTTTTAAATTTGGAAAACCATATTCTTCCAATTTCTTTAATATTTTTTGAATAGATGTAATTATGGTATTTTTTCTAATAGGTAGATGACACACAATATATATAATGCCATTAACTTTTGCCGGATGAACCGTCCCGCATTTATCTCCGCTATTTACGATGCGAAGCATATAGATATCGTATTGCGTTTCAACATAAAAATCAAATTCTTGATCATCGTATATTTCTTCGGGAATTAAATGAACCGGAGCTACAAAACAGTCCTTTATCTGAAAACTGTCACTTTCAAAATATACCTTACAATTGCGTTTTCGTTTTTTTCTTTCTATCCATTCAATAATCATTTCCACTTCACCAATGCAAATTTCACAATTACCTATCTATTAGTAGTATCCCTTTTGCAAAATCAAAAATATCGTTCGCTTCTTTTTTCATTTCCAACGAACCCAATGCTACCAAATCATTTGAAAATATGGAATTATCATCCGGAGAGTCTGTTTTAACAAAATACCCCAAATCTCCATCTTGCCCAATCAAAAAATAATTAGGCTCAAATTCATTTATTTGATACGTTTGATTTCTTTCCTCCAAATCAGAGCAAGAATAAATGCATATTCCTGAGCCCTCGACTTCAAAAACATCGCCGTCTTCTATTTCGCATAGAAAATCAAAATACAGCTGTGGAAATATTACATTCAACCTTTTTTGCAGTTGAATAATTTTTTCAATGTTTACAGACATACATCTCTTCCTCAACTTTAATTTATCTTTCTAAATATTTAACGTTTTTAATATTCAAAAAATATACTCATTTAATGGAACACCCCCTTTGCCAAGTTCGTCCGACAAAAGAGGCATGCCATTTTTATTTGATATTGTTTTACTGTACCATAAATTTTTCCGAAACTACTTCCAGTAATCCGTATCTGTAATTCCCACGTCTGCGGCTTTGAACACCGGATTTTTGCCTGCTTTTTTCTGCAGTTCGTAATCCTTTGCAACCAGCAACGCTCTCTTGCCGAGAAGCACGATAGCGATGATGTTAATTATTGCCATACAACCCATTATGATGTCTGCCATGTTCCACGCAGTCTGCATGTTTACAATTGCACCTGTAAATACAACCGCAACTGCAAAGATCTTCATAATATTCATGAATATCTTGTTCTGACTTATGTATTTGATGTTGATTTCCACATAGTAGAAGTTTCCTATAATCGAAGTCGCTGCAAACAGCACTATACAAACCGTTACGAAATGAATTCCTACGGCGCCAAACTGACCTCTTAAAGCTTCCTGTACGAACGGAATTCCGTTTAAAAGTTCCCCATCTGCACCTACAGCCCCTAAAGGTCCTGCCAACAGTACTATAAACGCTGTTGTCGTACAGATTACTATTGTATCTATAAATACTGACAGCACTTGTACCAACCCCTGTTTAGCCGGATGAGAAACGTGGGCTGTCGCCGCTGCATTTGGAGCTGAACCCATTCCCGCTTCATTGGAGAACAATCCTCTTTTGATTCCAAATACCATACAAGAACCTGCAAAGCCGCCGAAAATCGCCTTAAAGTCAAAAGCTGACTGGAATATTGATTTAAATGCAGTCGGAACTTTATCCAAGTTCATAAAGAAAATCACCAATCCTACTAAAATGTATAAAGCTGCCATGATGGGAACCAATATGGATGAAATTCTGCTGATTACCTTCGCTCCCCCAAAGAACATAACTGCAGCAAACAGTGCCAATAATCCTCCGATCACATACGGTGCCGACGTATTCGCAAAGTCGTTTATGTAAACTTGGAATGCTGAAGCAATGGTAAAAGACTGCAATCCGTTGAAGCCGAAGCCGAAGGTTGCGATTAAAAAGATTGCGAATATTATACCCAACCATCTCATTTTCAATGCTCTTTGAATGTAGTAAGCAGGACCACCTTTATAAGTGTCTCCATCTTTTTCCTTGTACACCTGTGCCAATGTGGATTCAATAAACGCAGATGCTCCTCCGATGATTGCCATAACCCACATCCAGAAAATTGACCCTGCTCCGCCAAGCACTACAGCCGTAGTTACTCCTGCGATGTTTCCTGTACCAACTCTAGATGCAGTCGCTACCATAAGCGCCTGAAAAGATGATATCTTACCTTCTTCACCTTTTTCCTTCACGCATCTAATCGATTCCGGAAATAGCCTGATTTGCAATCCCTTGGTCCTGATTGTGAAATACAGACCACACAAAATCAAAAGGAAAATAAGGAATTTCCCGTACATAAAATCGTTGATGACATTTAAGTAGTCTTCATTAAGGTGCTTTAAAAAATTTGCCATAAACCTCTCCTCTAACTTCCAATAACTTAAAATCAAAGTTACCTTGCAAATTTACTTTTCCTCTCCTCTTTAAACGATGACATCGCCCCTCCGGCATCATGCTATCGCATAAAGCTGTGAAACTACATTGAGCTTTCCCGAATAAGTTCGTAAATTATCTGATAACTTTCAATAAACAAATTTGCATCGACTCCTATCGGTATCTATGCCTACAATAGATGAATTATAACATCTCTTTATTTTTTTATCACATTATAATATAATATTGTAATACGTTTATTATAATGCAAAGGAGCTGTTATGACAATAAAAAAATTGCAAAATGGTAGTGACATCAGGGGTGTAGCTTTAAAAATCCCCGGCGGAGAAGACGTGAATCTAGGTAAAATCGAAGCTGTAAAAATCGCTACAGCCTTTGCTGAATGGTTAAAAATCAATGTGAATAAAACTTTTTCCGAAATGAAAATCGCAATCGGCATGGACTCGCGTCTGACAGGGCCCTCTTTAAAGAAATATTCTTCAGAAACTTTTGCTTCTCTGGGCATTTGTGTATTGGACTGCGGCCTCGCTTCCACCCCTGCCATGTTCATGTCTACTGTATTCGATGAATTTTCGGCAGATGGTGCCATAATGATTACCGCTTCTCATCTACCGTTAAATAGAAACGGTTTTAAATTCTTTACTCGAAAGGGTGGTTTGAGCAAGAAAGATATTTCCGATATTCTGGAAATCTCATGTACGCTGCGAAATTCCGAAATGGAATCTACGAGGAAATTCGATCCTTCACTGATCACAGAATCGAACTTGATGGAGCGATATGCGAAACATCTCAGAGAACTCATAGTAAGCGGTGTGGGCAATGGTACAAAACCTCTTGAAAATATGAAAATTTTAGTGGATGCCGGAAACGGCAGCGGCGGATTCTTCCCGCACAATGTCCTGAAACCTCTCGGTGCGGACATATCCGGAAGCCAGTTTTTAGAACCTGATGGGACTTTTCCGAATCACGAACCGAATCCCGAAAATAAAAATGCTATGGAATCGATTTCAGATGCCGTACTTAAAAACAATGCGGACTTAGGAATAATCTTCGATACGGATGTGGACAGATCGTCTGCCGTTGATAGAAACGGTAACCCCATTTCGCGAAATTCTCTAATTGCTCTAGCTTCAAGCATGTTGGCAAAGGGTTTCCCCGGAACGACTATAGTTACCGATTCCGTGACATCGACTCATCTGACGGATTTCATAGAAGGAAGATTAGGTTTAAAACACCTGCGATTTAAAAGGGGGTACAAGAATGTGATAGATAAGTCCCGGCAACTCAACGCCGACGGAATAGACAGTCAGCTGGCTATGGAAACGTCGGGGCACGGTGCTTTCAAGGAAAATTATTTTTTGGACGACGGTGCATATACCGCTGTAAAAATCATTATCGAAGCTGCTAAACTGCACGGTTCGGGGAAAAGCATATCATCTCTGATTAAAGACTTAAAAGCTCCCGCAGAAGCTGAAGAGATCCGCATCGCTATAAATGTCGACGATTTTTCGAGCTACGGCGACAACGTGCTATCCCGTCTGTTGGAGTGGACAAACCTGAAAGAGGATGATGGACTTTCTCTTGAGACTCCCAATTATGAAGGTGTCCGAATAAATTTCGATCAGAGATCCGGTAACGGTTGGGCATTGCTCAGAAAATCTCTTCATGACCCTATTTTACCGCTGAACATCGAATCCGACGATGTCGGAGGCGTTACAGCGATTAAAAATTTATTGAGAAGTTTTTTGATCGAATTCGACAAGCTGGATTTGACAGATCTGTAGAGCGATTTTGCTATAAATTATAAAATCTTTACAAAGAAAAACCCGTAATGCGTAACTAATATCTTACCATTACGGGTTTTCAATATGATAGAATTCATAAGATGGCATGCGTAATCATCTCATATTATACGGCAAATACCGCTCTTAAATTCTATCGGATATCGTTTCTATTTATTCAGTTTTCTTCTGATTACAAACGCCAAAGCCAACAGAGAGATTCCCATGAATCCTGCATAAATTGAAATATTGCTTTCATCTCCCGTTTTAGGTTTTTTAACATCAGGTTTCTTTGCAGGTTTATCGGGTTTATTATCAGGTTTCTTAGGTTTGTCACTCGGCTTATCACCCGGATCCGTAGTAGGCGTTTTACTGCTGACTACTTCCAAAGTGAACTGAATTGTTTTGTTATCAGGTTCATTTCTCAAAGTGAAATCTTTTCCCGCCTCGGATTGCTGGGTTTTCCAGTTAAAATCAAAGTGCTGATAATTCCCGGATTCAGTCACCGCTTCGCCTGTGAACATTCCGTTCACATCACCTACAGTCTTCAGCTTGGTTCCGACTTTTACATTCTTATTTACAGTTACGTTTTCGATGTTCAAATCCAAATCATCGGGAACCTCTGTAACGTCTTTATAAAGCTCTGAGAATTTGGAGTAATTTTTCTTTAGAGCCATGGTAACCGTTACACTTTGACCTGATTTTTCGATCTTTTTGATTTCAAATAAATGGTTGTCGGTCAATGTAAGTTTCGGATTTTCCGGAATATCCAAACCTTTATCGAAAGTCATCACGGCCTTGAATGTACTTGAAACGCCATTTAACTTTATCTTATCGGAATTTCCGCCGTAATGTGCCTTAAGATTTTTAATGTGAGCTTTTATAGGACGCACATCCAATCTTCCGGTATATGTCAGAGACTGTCCCTGTTTTGCCTTGAATATTGCATCGTGTTCGGTATCGTTACCGATTAAAATATCTCCCTCAAGGGTTAGATCCATAGGATTTATCACTACAACAGTATACTGAATTTTTTTCTTATCTTCACTTGAAGCATTTCTGAGGAAGAAGTCCAATCCACTCGGCTCCTGTTCTCCTGTCCAAGAGAAGTCGTACTTTTGCACGGTTTCGCTTTCCGTAAACGCTTTTCCTTTGAACGTTCCTTCCACGGTACCTGCTGTTGTAAGCTTTTGACCGTTTGATAGGCTCCTATCCACGGTAACTTCCGATAGAGTTACATCCAACTTACCAGGTACTCCCTTGACATCGTTGTACAGATCCATGAACTTGCTGTAATCTTTTTTCAATGACATCTTTACGGTAATTTTTCTGCCTTGTCTTTTAACTTCAACAATTTTAAACAGATTGTTGTCAGTCAAAGTGGCTTCAACATTATCCGGTATATTCAGTCCCTCAGGAATAGTTAAGGTGGCGACAAATGTGCTCTCTATATCCTTTGTCGTGATTTTATCCGTATTTCCGGCATATCTATTTTTCATGTCGTCTATTTTTTTGACGATTGGAGAAACGTCCAGTCTGCCTGTATATGCGAGCTTATCACCGGCTTTAACATAATGAACTCCATCGTGTTCCGTATTGTTTCCAACCAGTAAATCTCCCGGAAGAGGTTCTTGAAACTTGATTCTCTCAGGGGTTTTAACTGTCAGCTGAATCGTTTTATTTCCAACCTCATTCCTTATGATGAAGTCCTTTCCTTCGTCAGTCTGCTCAGCTGTCCACTGGTAATTGAACGGCTTCGTCTTCCCGCTTTCTGCAGTTGCTTCTCCTACGAAGGTTCCTTTTAACTCCCCTACGACAGTTAGCTTTTTATTCCCGTCAACGTTGGTTTTTAACGTGATGTTCGGTATTTCAAGGTCCAACTCATCTGATACGGATTTTACATCGTCGTAAAGGTCCTTGAACTTGGCGTAAGACTTCTTCAGTCCCATGGTCACCGTAATCTTATTTCCATTTTTTTCAACCTTCTTAACTTCGAAAAGATTGTTGTCCGTCAATTTTGCAACGACATCTTCCGGTGAATTCATATCTTTTGGCAATGTCAACGTTACGGTAAATTCACTTTTTACGTTTTCTGTCGTTATTTTATCCGCATTTCCGCCATAACCGTTCTTCAAATCTTCTATTTGTCTCTTTATGGAAGAAACGTTTAATCTACCGTTGAAAGTCAGAGAATCTTCCTCATCAGCCGGATAGATTGCATCGTGTTCCGTGTTGAACTTCTCGTTGCCTTTTTTCACCAGCAAGTCTCCACCTAAAGTCAACTGTATAGGTTTTGAAACTATGAAAGTGTGCTGAATTGAAGTGTTGTCCTTGGCTTCCACATCCTTGCCCTTGTCGGATTGTTCAGCGGTCCAGTTGAAATTGAAGCTCTTAATGGAAGCATTGTCCTTTGCTATTGCAGAGAAGTCCCCTTTCACTTCTCCTCTTACAGTGAGCTTTTGCCCGTTCGTAACCTTTTTATCATCAAGTTCAAATCCTGAAATTGTAGCCGAAATGAGAGATGTTCCATCTACGCCTACGGAAGATACGGCATCTTTCAGTTTCTTGTAATCTGTCATTCCCGATTTCAATTTGAATGTAACGATTATCTTCTGTCCGGCAACCTTCGTGTCAACCATCTCAAAAGCATCTCCCAATCCTGAAACTTTCACATCGGGATTTTTAGGTATCTTTATACCGTCAGGTACTGTAATAGTAGCTGTAAATGTAGATTTAGCCTCAGTTAAGGATATCTTATCAAAATCGCCTTCATGTTTATTGAAGATATCCTCTATTTTTTTCATCTGCGCTTTTATGTCGGAAGCATCCAAGTCTCCTGTTATGCTGAATTTCTTATCTCCGTACAGAATGTGCGTCTTACTGCTGTCTTCACGGGATTTGCTCCAAATATCCCCTTTGATGGTGGAATCCTGCTTTATCTTTTGAACTGCAGGGTCTTCTTTCCAAACTTGGTAGTAAGTTGTATCCTTTGTTATTTCAGGATTCGCTCCGTCTACATTCCATAACCATGACTTGTAATCGTCAAATCTCATAATGCCGCTGCCGTCGGGCGAAGTCGCCCATCTATATGAAACCTTCAACATATATCCCGGCTTTGAATACTTTGTATCAGGTTTTAAATCGTTGTGACTCATTCCATTTAGAAGACTTCTGAGCTTGTTGCCGTATTTTGCTGTCTTTTTCAAAACGGCAACTTCTCCGCCGTTGGCATCCGTTTCAATGTTTAAAAAGTTATTTCATGCTCTGCCATATGTCGGGTCTGTCGAAGAAAGGATTCTTGCCGGATGAGGAAAGTCCCAGAGCATATGCATTTTTCACCAAGCTGTTCCCGAACATATCAAAGTCTATAGCCTTTTTCCCAACTGAAAATAAAACTCTGGTATCCGTTCTGTGATCAGCTGCAACAGATGCGGCGGACCCCACTGCAATCCCCAAATCGGCCTGTCTTATAGCGCACATACCTCCTATCTCAGCACAGTCGCCACAGGTTGAAAATCCACAGAAACCGCAATTTTTAAGCCCCATCGGGACATTTTTGACCCCTATAATCAAAAGAGCTTGACATTTCTGCAGACAGTTGCCGTCTCTAACATACAACGGCTGACCGGTCTCTTCTCCATGCGATATAACATCTTCGCCTAATTGCTGCAGGTCTTCTCCGGAAACAACTACGGTTTCAATGTGATCAGCACCTCTACCCTTTGGAGCAGTTCTGGCTGCCAGAGCCATTAAATGTGCAACCTGCATGACAGCAGATGCCTCAACTGCCCTTCCATCTACAATCATAATTCACCTCCATATATTTCAAACAAATCACTCTTACCACATACATTCTATCATTAAAAAGCTAATAAATAAACTCTTGTTAAAAACCTAATCTTTAAATTTGCACGGATTTTAAAAATATAGTAATATATCAGAGGATAAGGAGGTAACGCTATATGGCAGAACCGATTTTGCTGGTTATGGCAGCAGGAATGGGCTCACGATACGGTGGGCTGAAACAGATAGATAAGATTACAGATGAGGGCGAAATCATTTTAGATTTTTCATTGTACGATGCGTGGAAAGCCGGATTTAAAAAAGCGGTTTTCATAATCAAAGAGGAAAATTTAAATGACTTTAAAGATATATTGGATGACGGAGCAGGAAGGTATTTAGAAATAGAGTACGTATTTCAAAGGATAGACGATTTGCCTCCCGGTTATGAGCAATTGTACGGCAGAAAGAAACCTTGGGGAACGGGGCATGCCATCATGACTGCCAGAAACGTGATAAATTCACCGTTTGCTGTGATAAATGCAGATGATTATTACGGCAAAGAGGCCTTTAAAGAAATGTATGAATTCCTTTCTGAGATAGGTACAGATGATAGAAAAGTTCTTCCGTTCTCAATGGTTGCCTATGAGATAAAGAATACGATTTCGGAAAATGGAACGGTTTCCAGGGGTATTTGCGATGTTGACGACAGAGGATACCTGGAACATATCGTTGAAAGGCATAATATAGAGAGAAAAGGTGAGAAAATTATTTTTGAACTCGATGGGAAAGAATATCCCTTAGATGACGACACTAAAGTCTCAATGAATTTCTGGGGTTACACCGAGGACATTATGGATGAACTCGCAATCAGATTTCCGACATTTTTAGACAGGGCTTTGGAAGGGGATCCCATGAAAGATGAATATCTCATACCCGAGGTCACTGACGATCTCATCAAATCCGGAAAAGCGACTTGTCTGTGTCTGGATTCCGGCGATAAATGGCACGGAGTAACTTACAGAGAAGATAAAGAAACTGTGAAAAAAGCGGTGGAACAACTGAAGCAGCGCGGAGAATATCCACAAAAATTATGGCAAAATCCTTGACTGAATTCAAAAAGTGAGTATAATATATAGGATATGGATAGAAACCATATTTTTAAAGTTAAATCTCTGCATCGATAGCGAAATCGATGCCAATTAGTCCACAGGGAGGTGAAAAAATGTTAAAGTACGAAGTTATGGTAATTTTGGACGCAGCATTGGAAGAAGCTCAGAAAGAAAGTACAATTGAAGCTGTCAAAGGCATCATTGCACAGGATGGCGAAGTATCCAATGTAGATGTTTGGGGAACCAGAAAACTGGCTTATCCGATTCAGAAGAAGAGAGAAGGATATTACGCAGTAATTGAATTTACAGCTTCTCCGGAACTTCCAAAAGAACTAGACAGGAGACTTAAGATTTCTGAGAATGTTATGAGACACATGATCGTAAAGAAAGACGAAAAGTAGGAGGTCTAGTATGAATAGCGTTGTTTTAATAGGAAGACTTACAAGAGACCCTGAGGTAAGGTACACGGAAGCACAACTCGCCATCGCGAGGTTTTCACTTGCAGTAGACAGACAAAGATACGGCAATAGAGAAGACGGAAACACAGCGGACTTCATAAATATTGTAGTGTTCGGAAAACAGGCTGAAAACGTGGAAAGGTACTTGGTTAAAGGGCGTTTAGTAGGCGTACAGGGGCGTATTCAAACAGGAAGTTATGTAAATAAGGATGGCAATAAAGTCTATACTACAGATGTAATTGCCGACAGAGTGGAATTTTTGGAATGGGGAGATAGAAGGACCACAGAAACAGGTGGGAATACTTCTAACGACGGTATACCGAACGGGTTTGAAGCTCTGGAAGATGAGGAAATACCATTCTAAATTTTGCTGAAAGAAAGGGGAAAACCATGATGGATAAAAGGCGTGGCAGCTTTAGAAAGAAAAAAGTATGCCAGTTTTGCAGTGATGAACACAAGGCGATAGACTACAAGGATGTTGAAACTCTAAAAAAACACATTACGGAAAGAGGTAAAATTTTACCTAAGAGAGTTACAGGAACTTGTGCAGTTCACCAAAGGGAGATCACAAGAGCGATCAAGAGAGCCAGAATCGTGGCACTGTTGCCATACCAGGCTGACTGATAACTCGGACTGAATTTTAAGACTTACAATTTAAAAGACTTGCAATAGAGGTTATTGTGAGTCTTTTTGTTTTGAGATAACATTTTATATATCAGATATGTTATAATATACTACTAAGTACTTGAATGGGAGAGAAGAATTTTAATGAATATGACAACTTTGTTAACTATGGCGATAACAGCTGCGTTGCTGCTGCCGGCAGTTACGGTATTTACAACGCTGAACGTGGGTAAAACCAGAAAAATCAGAGTAGAAGAAAAGAGAATAATATCCCTTTCCATAGTGTCGACGGCAACTGTGATATTTGCGATTATCGCATACATGGATTTTGTAGGACCGAATCTTTACAGCTTCATAGAGAGCAAAATGAATGAAATCGTAAAGTTCATATTGGAAAATAAAGAAGCGAGATTCGCCTTCGATCTGCAAAATTCGTCTGATGCTTTCGCCACACTCAGTCTAAAGGACACCTTTAAAGAAGTTTCCTCAATATTTCCGGCGATGGTATTTCTATGGGTTGCACTCATATCCGTAGCGGAATACAACCTCATACGCCTGCTGTTATTCAGACAGCATCAAGGTAAATACACATTGAGAGAATTCAAACTCGACTATACTCAATTTATCAAATTTGCCATTATATACATAATTCCGAGGGTCTTGGGAGGTATCTACAAGAATCACATACTTCTCAACATTGCGGTCAACATAAATGTCTTGCTCAGAATTCTAATAATTTTAGAAGGTGCGGCTTATGTTATAAATTCCCTAGCGGCAAGAGCCGGCAAAGAGAGAATATATCAGCAAATAATAGGCATAGGTTTGATCTTCATTCCATACGGGCATCAGGCACTGTTGATAATCGGAATATTTAGCATAGGATTCAAAATGAGAGATAAATTATCACAAAATACATCTAAAAAATAATAGAATATTGAAAAAGAGGATTTTATTATGGCTTTTGATAATAATTTTATGGAAATAGAAAATATGATACCCGTTCCGGCTATGAAATTGGATAAAGACGGAAAAATTGAAAGTGCCAATTCCCTCATCGGTGAGGTGTTTTTATACGACGACATAAGAGGAGGGGATATTTTCGCCTTGGCTAGAATTAAATGCAGCCAGCTGAAGGATGCCGTTGAAAAAGGCATACATATTGAAATTGACAGAAACGATAAAGTTTTTAAAATACTTCCCAAAGCTCTGGGCGAGAACATGGAAGACGGACTTTTGCTCTATTTTATAGATATTACTCATGAGAAAACGATGGAGCGAAAATACGAGAACGAAAAATCGTGCATATGCGTGGTGAACATTGACAACTTTGACGAATTGCAAGGCGGCTCATATGGGGATAAGAATATGGCGATGGTTTCTCAGATAGATAAGATCATCCGAACTTGGGGCAACGAAGTTGAAGGTGCTGTCACCAGGTATAAGGATAGCGTTTATTGCATAGTTTTCAGTCAGGAAAAATGCATGGAGCAAATGGAGAGCAGATTTTTAATTCTGGATCAAATTCGAAATATCGATTCGGGAATGGATTTTCCTATCACATTATCTATCGGCGTAGGCTTAAACGGCAAAAATCACGAAGAAAACGGCAAGTTCGCCGATCAGGCATTGGAGCTGGCTTTGGGGCGTGGTGGCGATCAGGCTGTAGTAAAAGACAGGTATGTGCTGTCATATTTTGGTGGTAAAGCGCAAACCGTTGAAAAAAGTAATAAAGGAAAATCCAGAATGATTGCTCACGCTTTTAAGCAACTTGTGAAAACGGCTTCTAAAGTCATGATAATGGGGCATAAAAACCCTGATATGGATGCTTTCGGAGCGGCGATGGGAATCAGCAGAATCGGCCGATTTTTCAACAAGGATACGTATATCGTTTTGGAGAATTACGGCGAGGCACTGGATTTACTGTACAGCGAAGCAAAAAAATCCGGACAGTATGATATATTATCCAGAAAAAAAGCGATGGAAATCATCGATGATAACACCCTCGTAGTCGTTGTTGACACCCATAAACCGAGCATAACCGAATGTCCGGAACTGCTTGGCGACAATGTCAAAAAAGTCGTCATAGATCATCACAGAAAAGGGGAAGAAGTCGTCGAAAATCCTACATTGGTGTACATGGAGCCATATGCGTCATCGACTTGTGAACTCGTCACTGAGATATTGCAGTATACGATGGATCGAAAGGAAGTCAGCAAACTTGAAGCTGAGGGACTTTTAGCAGGGATTTTTGTGGACACCAATAAATTTTCAACAAAGACCGGCGTGAGAACTTTTGAAGCTGCAGGCTGGCTGAGGAGAGCAGGTGCGGATCTGTCAAATGTAAAAAAATTGTTTCAGGTTGACAAACAGCTGTTTATGGACAGGATATACGGCATAGCCAATGCTGAATTCAACGAAAACGGCATAGCTTACTCCCTATGCAGGGGAGAAAGTCCCAATACTCAGATGATCTGCTCCATCGTTGCAGACGAGTTGCTGACCATCAGAGGAATTAGAGGTGCATTTGCCATAGGTGTGAACCACAGAGGCAAGACTGTGATCAGTGCCAGATCCGTGGGCGAATTGAATGTCCACATCATTATGGAAAAATTCCAGGGTGGGGGACATCTCAACGCTGCAGGGGCTCAGACGGATCAGTCGCCATTGGAAGTTATCGCAAAACTGAAGGAAATCATGGAGGATAAGTGAAATGAAAGTAATATTGTTAGCTGATGTTAAAGGAAAAGGCAAGGCAGGAGATGTGGTGAAAGTGAGCGACGGATTTGCCAGAAACATGCTGTTTCCAAAAGGACTCGCAAAGGAAGCGACTGCGGGTAATTTGAAGAACTTGGAGCATCAAAAAGAGATCAGATTGGCTGAGGAAGCGGCGAACAAAAAAGCCGCCGAAGAGCTTTCAGAAAAATTGGCATCCGCAACTGTAAAAATCTCCATAAAAGCAGGTGAGAGCGGAAGGTTGTTCGGCTCCATAACTTCAGCTGATATATCAGCGGCATTGAAAGATCAGTTCGATGTAGATATAGACAAAAAGAAAATTCACTTGGACAACCCTATAAAGGAAACCGGATTGAAAGAAGTGATCATCAAGCTGCATCCGGAAGTCAACAGCAATTTAAAAGTGGATGTAAAAGAGATTTAGCAGGACGATCTGCGAGATTTCGCCGCAGGTTTAGAGCATGCAGTTTAGCAAGAGAGAATTTTACAATGGATAAAAAAATTGGAAAGGTCCCTCCCCACAGTCTGGAGGCCGAAAAGTCCGTATTAGGTGCTGCAATGATCAGCAAAGAGGCTTTGATTGACATTTTAGACGCCTTGATTGGAGAAGATTTCTACAACAAGGCACATCGGGAAATTTTTCAGAGCATAGCAACGCTTCACGGAAAAAACCAACCGGTGGACAGTTTGACCGTATCTGAAGAGTTGAAACGAAGGAACACTTTGGAAGTAGTAGGCGGCAGAACTTACGTCATGGAGTTGACGGAAGAAACGCCTTCCGTTTATAATGCGAAAGAATATGCACAGATAATCTCTGAAAAAGCGATTTTGCGAAGACTCATAGATACAGCCGCGAGCATATCGGACAAGAGCTTCAGACAGGCGGAAGACCCCAGGGAAGTTTTGGACTTCGCCGAGAAGAGAGTTTTCGACATAGCAAAGGAAAAGCAGAGCAATGAAGTTGCCGAGCTGGCTGACATTCTCGCCATAAACCTGCGACAAATAGAGGAGCGATCGCAACAGAAAGGCGGCGTGGTCGGAGTTCCAAGCGGGCTCATAGATTTGGATAAAAAGCTGTCGGGTTTCAAAAAATCCGATATGATCGTCTTAGCTGCAAGACCTTCCATGGGAAAAACGGCATTCAGCCTGAACGTAGCCCTACATGCCGCATTGCGAGAAAAAGCGACAGTCCTAATATTCAGTCTGGAAATGTCAAAAGAACAGCTGGGACAGAGGCTTTTATCGATGGAATCTCGAATAGAATCTCAGAAGATGTCTTCAGGAGATATAACCGATGATGACTGGATTTCCCTCGCCGGAGCCGTAAACAGCCTGGGGGAAGGAAATATCCTGATAGACGACACTCCGGGTCTGAAAATGATGGAGATAAAAAATAAGTGCCGCAGGGTAAAAAACGACAAGGGTCTGGACTTAATTATTTTGGACTATCTGCAGCTGATGGTGGAAGAAAACATCGAGAGCAGACAACAGCAGGTCAGCAATCTGTCCCGAGGAATGAAACTTTTAGCTAGAGAGATGGAATGTCCTGTCATAGTCCTTTCTCAGCTTTCGAGAAAAGTCGAAGCTAGAGATAACAAGAGACCGTTGATGTCGGATTTGAGAGAGTCAGGAGCTATAGAACAGGATGCGGATGTAATCCTGTTTTTATACAGGGATGAGGTATATAACGAAGATACGGAAAAGCCTAATATTTGCGAGGTTATCGTCGCAAAACACAGAAACGGACCTATCGGAACTGTGGAAGTCGGATGGCAGAGCAGATTTACAAAATTTGTCAATTTGCAGAGATAGCAGAATATCACTGCCTTCCCATAAAGTGACCTCAGATCGCAAAAGAAGTGTAAAACACGAGAAGAATAAAAGTAGAACCAGAACGCAAAGTATAAGAGAGATATGAAGAGAGAAAAAATAAGGAATGTATATATGTTCGATACGCAGGTTGAGAACATATTTATAAATGAGCATTTAGTATCGGCTACGGGAGAGCAGATCAAAGTTTTTTTAATGGGCTTGATGTATGCGGAAATAGGCATGGACATTTCCGATGAAGATTTAGCTCAGTCCTTGGGTGTAGATCTTTCGGTCGTTTTGGAAGCGTGGAGATATTGGATAAAAAAGAAAGTGGTAAGGCGTAGCGAATCGGGAATAGAGTTTTTAAACCTTAAAGAGAGGGTTTACGGTGATAATCACGATTGTGAATGCGCTCATCAAATCAGCAGAGAATCCGGGAATTCCAATAATTGCGGCAAAGATATTGTTGATAAATCTGAAAAGCAGACATCGGCAGATGAATTTCACCCTCTGATCGACAGGGATCTCTTAAATCTGTTCAGTCGTGTCGAAAATATCGTCAGCAGGCCGCTGAACCACAAAGAACGTGAGCTGATAGCCGACTTTGTTCTTCATATGAACGCTTCTTCGGAAATAGTCGCATACGGATTTAAATACTCATATGATAGAGATAAGAAAAGCGTAGAATACATACGAAAAGTCATCCAGGATTGGGTGCACAGCGGATACAGAACTGAGGAAGATGTGGAAAAGGAAATTTCTAAGTACGATCAGAGATTCCATGTTTACAAGAGAATCATGCGAGCTTTGGGATTTTCCAGAATGCCGTCGGAAGCGGAACGTCAGATCATGGATAATTGGATGGAGCTGGGAGTTGCCGTCGATACCATGGTTGAAGCCTGTGGTAAAACAGCCGGAATCTCAAATCCCAACATAAAATATGTGGATAAAATCATACTGGGAGATTTAGCAGAGAAAAAAGGGACTTCCTCAGAAAGTCAAAATGGGCAGACAGTATCGAGGAAACAAATCGTTGAATACGTGGAAAAATTGCGAGAAGATGAAGAAGCAGCAGCCAAAGAAAGAATTGTCGAAATAGAGAACAAAATCCCGGAAATCGCTAAATTGCGTGAGAGAAGTCGTAAAAATATCATGGAACTCGCAAGTGTTTCAGGTGATTCGCAAGAGAGAAACAAAAAGATTGAACTGATTCGTAAGGAGAACGAGAAAATCAGAGAAAGTATAAACTCTCTTTTGCATAAAAATAACATTCCCGTTGACTATATGGAGATCAGGTATAAGTGTCGGCTCTGTAAAGACAACTTGTTCCTAGACGACGGAAGCCAGTGCAGGTGCTTTTTGGAAAGGGAAAAGGAGCTGCGAGCGACTCTGTCTGTAGAAGATGAATAAATGCTTCTACCCATCGAACCAAAGGATAAACGCTAATACCCAATACAAGTTGATAAATTAAAATTGATATCGAAACAGCTGAAGCCCATCGAAACGCTTCAGCTGTTTTATAAAAGTCTGTTGAAAAAATCATTTAAAATTGTCTTTTACCGTAAATTTTACAGAAACGAAGATATGCTCCTCATCGTCCTTTCTCCTTATTATGGATAAGTAATCTTTCAAAGAAGGCTCAACATCGCTGTCCTTGCAATAAACATCGATGAAAACATCGTCATCTTTAGTTGCTTCGTGCAAGTATACCGTTTCTATATGCTTTACACACATGCTGTCATGGACTTCATCCGGCAGTGCATCCATTCCCCAGATTACATAGGAAATATTGTTCACATGATCGTTCATGTCTATATCTCTCATAGTTACTCTGATGCCTGCAGTACTGATGAAATTATAGCCCATAGGAGAATGAATTTCATAGTCGAAGTCGGGAAATAACATCGGCTTTTCAGATGGAATATAGGCCCCGAAAAATTCATCGGATATTTTTGTAGGTCTGCGTCTCTTGGAATTCATTAAAAACCACCTGCTCGTCGCTTCAAAGAGCCTATTGCCATTTTCATCCTCCGCACAAAAAGACCTGGATGCTTGTAATCTTTTATATGGAGCTGTCCAAGTCGATACCTTGACCGATGTTCCTTCTCCCGGAAGGTGATCAAAAGATGCGCACCAACCTTTTATAATCCAAGCTCTTTCATTTTCTATAAAATAATCCAAATCAAAGCCTGCCAAGTCGCTGTGAAATACCGCTGTATTCTGACAAAAGTCCAATGCTGTATACGGTCTGAGCCTCAGATTCTTATCGACGTCGCTATATCCTACTTCAAATTTTTTCGCAACTGTCCCATCGGAGGCAATTCCTCTGAAAACTGTTGAATTATCCACATCAGAATCAAATTTATTTTCCATGATGACCTCCAAACTCATATCGAAAATTTAAGATATTTGAATTCTATAATGAAATTATAGCAAATGCCGCCGCAATTTTCCATAAAATAACCTTTTAAAATATTATCATTTGGCAATGTCCATGTAAATATTACAAGATAGAAAGATTTATAGTAAAAAAAATTAAAATAATGTAATATATAGGTTGAAGAATTTATGTAAAATTAGTCAAAAGCGAAATTTTTTGGTAAAATTAAGAAGATGAGTTGTACTGCAACTTTATGGAATTTTAGAACTGATAAAGTCGCAATGGCCTTCAGTGATAAGCTGAATACAGCGCAATAGATTATGACGGCTGCGACAGATTGCAACTTGAATATCAAATTTAGAAAGAATTTAAGAGGTAACAAACATGACGAAAATATTACTGGTTGAGGATGATTTAAATATAATAGAGAGTCTAAAAGAGCTCTTGACCGCGGAAGGATTTGAAGTGATATCAGCAAATAGGCAATCCCAGGCTCTGGACTATATCGATGAAGAAAAATTCGATATGATACTCTTGGACATCTCTCTGCCGGACGGCAGCGGTTATGCGATTTGTTCCGCTGCGAGAGCAAATATAGCTACTAATAGAAACAAAGACGTACCTATAATTTTCATCACGGCATACGATGATGAAGCCAGCGTTGTAACAGGTCTTGACATGGGAGCGGAGGATTATATAACAAAACCTTTCAGACCGAGGGAATTGGTGTCCAGAATAAAGAACGTCCTCCGCAGAAACGACAAGACAAAGTCCATAATCGAAATAGGTGATCTGAAAGTCGATAGCTTAAAGGGCACCATATTCAAAGGCGATACGGAAATATTCCTGTCGGTGTTGGAGTACAGAATGCTGTTGGTGTTTTTAAACAATAAAGGCGTTGTGCTTTCCAGGAATAAACTTCTGGAAGAGATATGGGATATCGCAGGGGATTTCGTAAATGACAACACTCTGACCGTGTATATAAAAAGGCTGAGAGAAAAGATAGAAGACGATCCCCAGAATCCTAAAATTATTAAGACCATAAGAGGATTGGGATACAAAGTTGGTGACTAAATGGGACTTTTGCAAAGCAAGATAAACAGAATAACTCTAGCCGTAAACGTCATCCTGGGTATATTTTTAACTATCACAGGATTCTTGATGGACTGGGCAATGGGGGCATTCACCCTGTTGGTGTCGCTGATGTTTTCAGCAGCATGGCTTTTTATGCTTAGAGTTCGACGCAATAACATTTCGAAATTGACTCAGGAAATCGAAAACATGTTGTACAGCGATGATTTTACAGTTTTGGATAATAATCAGGAGGGCGAGCTGGCAGTCCTGAGCGATGAAATTCGAAAAATGTCCATAAAATTGCGAGAAGGTGCATATCTCCTGCAAAAGGAAAAAATATATTTGATGGATTCCATGGCGGATATTTCGCATCAGTTGAGAACGCCCTTGACCAGCATAAACATCCAGATTTCTCTATTGCAGAAAAGAGGGATTTCGGAAGATGAAAAAATGAAGTACTTGAGAAATATAACCAGTCATATTCAGCGCATTGACTGGTTGATTTCAGCACTTTTAAAAATATCTAAAATAGATGCCGGCACCGTACACATGAAAAAGGATCCCGTATATATTTCGGATGTGGTAGGCAATGCAGTAGAGGGTATTCTGATTCCGTTGGAGATAAAAAATCAGACATTCGAGTTCATATCCAGAGGTGACGAAACCATCAAGGGAGATTTAAACTGGGCGACTGAGGCGATTTCCAACATAGTCAAAAACTGTATGGAACACACCGGTGAAAACGGAAAAATTAAAGTTGTCGCAGAAGAAAATCCGATATATACGAAACTGGTTATAACGGACACTGGAAATGGGATTCTACCCGAAGATTTACCGAATATATTTCAGAGGTTTTACAGGGGAAAAGATAGCGATGACTCCAGCATAGGGATAGGTCTGGCGCTGTCAAAGATGATCATACAGCAGCAAAACGGCAGCATAAAGGCTGAAAACAACAGAGATAAGGGTTCAAGATTCACTATTAAATTTTACAAAGGTATAGAACATGGAAGTATTGGGAGCAGAAAATCTATATAAGACTTACGGTACGGGAGACAATGCCGTTGAAGCATTGAAAAACGTCAGTTTCTCTGTTAAAAGAGGTGAATTGGTAGCAATAATGGGACCTTCCGGCAGCGGGAAATCCACTCTTATGCACATAATAGGCGGCGTTGAAGAACCGACCAAAGGTACCGTATACATAGATGATATCGATATATACGGAATGTCCAGAGAAGAAAGGGCTATATTTCGAAGGAGAAATATAGGCATCGTATATCAGTTCTACAGTCTGATCTCCGTGCTGAACGTAGAAGAAAACATCAGGCTGCCGATGGATTTGGACAGTAAGAAACCGAATGATGAAAGAGTCGATCAAATCCTTGAAACTCTGCACCTCTCAGACAAGAAAAAGTCGATGCCGGACAAGTTGAGCGGCGGACAACAGCAGAGAATCTCCATCGGTAGAGCCTTGATAAACGCTCCTGCAATAATCCTTGCAGATGAACCGACCGGTAACTTGGACAGTAAAAATTCTCAGGATATAATAGAACTTTTCAAATTCTCAAACAAAAAGTACAGACAGACTGTGGTCATCATAACTCACGACGAAGAAATTGCACTGCAGGCGGACAGGATAATATACATAGATGACGGTAAAATTGTCAGGGAAGAAGCAGTCAGATGAGAAATGTGTTCTTTAAAGTCGCAATTAAAACGCTGGTAAAAAGCAAGAAGCGAGCTATGGCAACGTTAGTTGGCATAGTTATTTCTGTTAGCTTAATCACGGGGACACTGGTTACTTCGGAAATATTTCAAAGGTTTTTCAAAGAGGTTTCCAGCAGTAACTACGGCAGTTGGAAACTGGCAACCGAGGGTGTGGAAAAGGATGAATTGAAAAATCAAAATTTTTCCAAAAAAGATTACGGTATTATTAAAAACCTGGGATATATAACAGTTCCGGGAAACGGTGGCGTTGAGTTGATAAAACTGGCATCTCCGGATGAAAATGCAAATAAAATGGTCAACGTATCCTATCAGGAAGGTAGAGCTCCACAAAATGAGGGGGAAATTGCACTTTCGAAAGTGGTTTTGGATAAGTTGGCAGGAGGATACAAAGTAGGCGATAAAATTACTTTGGGGGTATATAGCCAATCGATTTTGAAAAAAGAGAAAAAAAGAGATGGATATGAAAGCAACTACAACAGTTCAAGCGCAAATGAAAAAAAGGAAGAAAAATCTAAAAAAACTTTGGAACAATGGGGGCAGGATTCCGCACATATACGGGATTTAATCGGTACGAACCAGGATGTACAATACAGACAATTCACCATTTCAGGAATTATAAAATCTCACAAGCTGAGCATAGGAGGACAGAATCAGGACTTCATGATAACGAAGAGCAATGTGGAATATCAAAAGACGGATACCCTGTTGTTCGGTCCCGCCGGAACGCACGAAATCGGCAAAATCGAAAAAGCACTGAGAAAAGCGGGGCATGTCGTTGAACATAACAAAGAGCTGATCTCTTTAGCCAACTTTGAAACCTCCGGCAATTTCGGTGGAATAGGACTCATAACTATAGGCATTCTGATTTTGGTTTCCATAGGTGGCTGGATGCTGATGTACAATACGTTTGCCATTTCCCTGAGAGAGAGAAAATTGGCCTATAACGTAATGGAATCCACAGGAGCCACATTCAAGCAACGAAGGATGATTCCCGTGTACGAAAGCGCTTTTTTTTCGGTAATCGGAATTCCTACAGGAGTATTGTTCGGTCTCGTCGGCGTGCAAGGCTTGATATATCTGTTTGGAGATGAGGTAACAAAGCTCATATCGCCAAACACCGATATTCATATGACCCTTCAACTGCGATGGGATATAATAATTTTCGCAGCGATAATATCTATAATAGTGGTCAATTTGTCCAGCATCTTTCCATACTACAAGGAAGAGATACACAGGACAACCCATGAAAAGCATAGGAGAAGATTTCTCAACAGAGAGCCTAAGCTGTTCAATCGCATAGCTGATAAAGTCGGCATCACCGGCAGATTGGCATATAAGAGCTTCTCAAAAAACAAACGCCACTATAAAACTACAATAGCATCTATATCGTTTACCCTTTTCATCTTTATCGCCAGCAGTGGAATAATGACATACGTTCAGGGTTTTTCCAGAGATATGCTGGGCAACAGCGGCGATTACGATATCTCTTACAGCGTGAAAGGTGCGGAGCACAGTATAAATGATGTGTACAACAAGTTTAAAGATGTCAGAAATATAATCAGCAGAGGGTATAATTATCAGGGAATAATCAAGGTCGATGTGGAGGACTTCCCTCTGACTTACAATGTTCAGGTCCTCGATGATGAAAGTTATAGAAAATATCTCCGCGATAACAATATAAGCGGCAATGCACATACACCGCACGGAGATGATGTCATAGACGATAAAATCATAGAAAGCAACGGTAATCGAGGCTCTGATAAAAAGGCAAAAGTATTAGATAGCGTAGGCATAACAAAAATCCTCATGTACAATAAAAAAACGGGGAGAGTCGAAAGTCACAATCTGTTCTCAGGAGAAAATAAACCAGCGTATATGACGGGTAAAATCAACGGAGAAAAAGTTATCATCAGATTCTCCGGCTATACGTCTAAGAGGCCTATGGTATCCAGAGAAGGTGTTGGCCAACCGACTATCGTTACATCGTATTCCTCGGCTAAGGCGGTTTTCGGGAAATCGTTGGAAAGGGATTTTACAAAAGAAATCTTTTTTAAGTCCAGCAATCCGAAAGAAACTTACAGCGATATTCAGAGTGCCATCAAAAACAGCGACTTGACAGAAGACGGATTGACGAACATTTACAAGGACAGAGAAGACGTAAACAGGGCTCTGGTCGTAATCAAGGTTTTTTCTTACGGCTTCATATTGCTCATGTCCATCGTCACAATCGCCAACATATTCAATACGCTGTCCTCGAATATGCAAATCAAAAGAGTAGAGTTTGTAAGTCTGATTTCCATAGGTGCTACGGATAAGGATATCATCAAAACCATAGTCCTGGAAAATGCATTCATCGGAGCAAAAGGTATAATATACGGTGTCCTAGCTGCTCTGCTGTTCTTGATAATTCCGTACAACGGTTTGGAAATCAGCTCTCTGACGGGCTATATACTACCTGTGGGAAGCATTATCATAAGCATCCTGTTCGTCATAGTAACCGTGTTGACAGTGTCGGCTTATATAATACATAAATTGCATAAAAATGTGCTGAAATCGGCAATAACCATTCTAAAAGAAAACAATTTATAATAAGTCGCAGAAAATTTCAACACGGATTTAGTATTGCGAATAAATTTGACTATTGAGAAATTATTTGCGATTCAATCTATGAAAATGTGAAAATACTATTCAAAATTAAAATAGATAAAGGTATGCAGAATTTTTAATAATATACAAATCTATGATATAATGTATGGATTGAAGATAATTTAAAACAGAGGGGAGGGATTGGCAATTGAGCGGTAAAGTAATCAGCTTGGAAGAAGCCAGAGAGCGAAAAACGAGAAAGAGAAAAAAGACTTCTGCACCTATGACTGCACGAAGAAAGAAAAAGATCGTCAGAAATCGCATCAGACTGCTTATCATTGCCGCCATTCTCGTAGTTGTTTTCGGAGTTTCAATATACAAGATAATTTCTCTCAACGTGGAGAGGATCAAACTTCGCAACGAACAAACCAAATTGTTGGAACAGAAAAAAGAATACAAAAAAGAGTCAGAGAATGTAAACAGTCTGGAATACGTCGAGAAGAAAGCGAGAGAAGACCTGAAGCTGGTTCTGCCCGGCGAAATTATCTACAGTATTCCGAATGGAAAAGACGAAAAGAAATAAGGTTTATAAAGGTTATGACGGAGATGAAAAGCTGTAAACTAAAAATAAAAGAAGCTGTAATCGTCGAAGGCAGAGATGACACAGCAGCTGTGAAGAGAGGAGTGGACTGTCACACCATTGAAACTCATGGGTTCGGAATATCAAAGTCCACATTTGAAGCCATCGAAAAAGCATATAACACCATAGGCATCATAATTCTTACCGATCCCGACTTTGCAGGCGAGAAAATCAGAAAAAGGCTATTTGAGAAGTTTCCAAAAGCGAAAAATGCTTATGTGAGCAGGCTTGATGCCGTGAGCGGAAAAAATGTGGGAATTGAAAACGCACAGCCTCAGGATATAGTGAGTGCCTTGAAAAAAGCCAGAGCCTCTCTGTGCGATTGCAGCTGTGAAATCGATAGTTTGACAGAGCCGTACACTTCCCGAGAGCTGACTGAACACTCGTTGATAGGCGATGAAAAAAGCAAAGAACGAAGACAGAAACTGGGAAGGATTCTGGGAATAGGATATGCTAACGGTGCCGGATTTGTCCACAAATTAAACGGATTTAAAATAGATAGGCGAGAATTTAGCGAGGCTTTAAAGAAAATAGATGCCATGTAGAAAACGTCAAAATTCCAATGTCGTTTTCAACGGTTATTTGAATTGCGCTATCAATCACATAGCGAAAAAACAGAAATTTACGAGGAGTTGCAATATGAAACTGTACTCGCCGAAAGTAATAGGCGATATAAAAAAGGACTATGGGTTTTCCCTGTCCAAAAGTTTGGGGCAAAATTTTCTCACGGATAAAAACACAATAGACAAGATAATAGATCAATCAAATATCTGCCATGACGACCTGGTCATAGAAGTAGGCCCCGGAGTAGGTGTCATCACAAAAGAATTGGCACAGAGGGCAGGATATGTAATGGCGATAGAAATAGACAAAAGGCTGATTCCCGTTTTGCAAGATACATTGAGTGACTTTGATAATGTGGAAATAGTCAACGAAGACATTTTGAAGGTAGATGTGAACTCCCTCATAGAAAGCGTAAAGAGCAAGGTGAATACGCCTCTCAGAAATGCTAAAATAGTAGGGAATTTGCCATATTATATAACTACGCCAATAGTTATGAAATTCCTTGAAGAAAAGGTCGACGTATCCGGCATAACCGTCATGATGCAAAAAGAAGTGGCGGACAGAATAGAAGCCGATGAACATTCCAAAGACAGGGGCGCAATTTCAGTAGCGGTACAATACTACTGCACCGTGCATAGGATCGCAAACGTGTCAAAGGACGTGTTCGTTCCCAGGCCTAAAGTGGATTCGGCAGTTTTGAGATTGGACGTGAGGAAGAGCCCTCCCGTTAAAGTGATAGATGATAAACTGTTTTTTAAAGCAGTGAAAAGCGGATTTTCTCAGAGGAGAAAGACCATACATAATTCCCTATCCTCAGGATTACTCATGGAAAAGGAGCTATTGGGAAGAATTTTGGATGATTTGGAAATAGACAGAAAAAGAAGAGCGGAAACACTCTCTATAGAAGAGTTTGCCCGAATTAGCAACGCCATCTTCACCTGTCAAAATAAGGAGAGAAATATTGAAAAAGGTTAAAAGTATTGCTGCAAAAATTGCAAGTCATACCATATGGCTGTCTGTAATTTTATCGTTTTTGATAAACTTCACAATAGAGGCGTGTGCGAGACATGGAGTTTTAGGGAGTCTCATTTTTTTAGTAAAGAGTCCCATAGTGTTTTTTTACAACACTCTTATAATACTTGCAACTATGTCAATTGTAGCATTGTTCAGGAGAAGAATTTTCATGTTCACCATGGTCAGTGCCATTTGGCTCGGCTTGGGAATTGCCAACGGAATAATTTTAGCAAACAGAATGACCCCGTTTACCATATACGACTTGCAGTCTCTGAAGGACGGATTGTCTCTTGCCACAAACTACATGACCAAGATGCAAATAGCAATGTTGATTGCCGGAGGCATAATACTCGTCGTAGGTATAGTATTGCTGTGGAAAAAAGCTCCTAAAAAAGAAACGGGCATAGATTTCAAAAAGGATATTTTGGGAATAATCGTCATTATTGCCATGACCTTCGGAGTTTCAGGAGCTCTGATAAAAGCCAAAGCTGTGGACACTTTCTTCCCAAATCTCGCCTATGGATACAGGGACAACGGATTTGCATATTGTTTCATCAATACTTGGTTGAACACAGGTGTGAGCAAACCGGTCAAGTATAATGCGCAAAACATAAAGAGTGCCTTTACTGAAAAGGAACTGAAGACCACCGTCGGAAAGACTAAAGGCATCGTTGGTAAAAGGAAGCCTAATATAATATTTATTCAGCTCGAATCGCTCATGGACCCTCTTACTGTAAAGGGAATGAAATTCTCGGAAGATCCTATTCCAAACTTGAGAAAACTATACAAGGAGACTTCTTCCGGCAGGATTACCGTGCCTGCCATGGGTGCAGGAACTGCGAATACCGAATTTGAAAGCATGACGGGAATGAGCGTGAAGTTTTTCGGGCCAGGAGAATATCCTTACAAAAACATAATGCTGAAGACCACCGCCGAGTCCATTCCTTATAACTTAAAACAAATCGGATATAAGACCCATGCTATACACAATCACAGAGGTGTATTCTATGGCAGAAATAAAGTTTTCCCAAATTTAGGATATGATACGTTCACTTCTGTAGAATATATGAACAATGTAGGGCGAACTCCTAAAAACTGGGCAAAGGACATGGTTTTAATCGATCAGGTTAAGAACGCATTGAAGTCGACCAAAGAACCTGACTACGTTTATGCGATTTCAGTTCAAGGGCATGGTAAGTATCCGACAGAAAAAGTCATCTTGCGACCTAAAGTAAAAGTGACAAAGGCTCCCAACGAATCACTGAAATGGCAGTACGAATATTACGTAAATCAAATTCACGAGATGGATACATTTGTCAAGGCGTTTATAGACGAAATGAAAAAGTTAAACGAGGATACCGTCGTCGTCATGTATGGCGATCACTTGCCGGCTCTGGACAATTTGACCGACGATAATCTGAAAGACGGCAGAAATACTTACCAGACTGACTACTTCATCTGGAGTAACTTCAAGATGGAAAAACAGGATAAGGATTTGTATTGTTATCAAATCGGAGCGGAACTTTTGAAAAGGCTTGGAATTCATAACGGGACCTTGACAACATATCATCAAAATCATCAAAAGGATAAAAATTATCTGCAGAATTTGCATGACTTGCAGTACGATATGCTGTATGGGAAGAGATATATCTACGATGGAAAAAATCCGTGGAAAAAGCTCAATACCAGAATGGGAATCGAGGATATAACTCTTGAAAAAATCGTAAAAATCGGTGATAAATACTATATTAAGGGCAAGAACTTCACCGAGTATAGCAAGGTAAACCTCAACGGCAAGATTCTGAACACTGAATTTTTAGGACCTGAAACGCTGCTCTTAAACGAAAAGGGCATAAAGGAGGACGATATCAAGAAGATGAAGGTCAGCCAAGTTGAGAGCAAAAAAGAAATTTTAAGTACGACAGAATGATTTACTAACCGCTATTGGGAAATTGCAGCTTATAAGTTTATATATTATTAAAGAACTGAACATCTGGTGATTTGGTGTTCAGTTCTCTTATTTACATCGCAATTCCTGCCAAAAGCGAATTCAAAACTTTTCGCAACTCAACTCAATATATTTTAGATAAATAATTTCGAAAGATAATTCTAAATAATTCATCTCATGGTAAGCTATAGCTAACTACATAATGGTAGGAAAAAATTTTTTAGGTGTATTTCTATCATTTCTATCTATATGGATGAAGGAGATTTTCATAAAAATATAAAGAAGTACTATCTCAACATATTCCCAGGCATTTAAAAACCATTGACTTCACTCGCATAAAGTCAATGGTCGCATTTTAATACTCGGTTTAACGGTTTGTTATTTAAACGAAAAATGTCTTTTCAGTGCGTAAAAACTTTCGTCGCTCAGATCGTGCTCAATTTTACAGGCGTCCGCGTATGCAGTTTCATCTTTTACACCTACTGACATCAGGATTTTAGCAATCACCTGGTGTTTCTCGTAAATTTTCTTGGCAATGGCAAGACCGTCGTCAGTAAGAGTGATAAAGTTGTTTTCATCTACATTTATGAAACCCTCAGCCTTATATTGTTTGATGGCAGCTGAAACGGTAGGTCTGGAAAATCCGAAATAGTTGCAGATATCCACAGCTCTCACATGATCATTATTATTGCTCAAAACCAATATCGCTTCCAAATAATTTTCACCGGATTCTTTAATCTTCATAATCTTCACCCCTTCACAGTCAGTTAATCTTATCGATTAGCACAATATAACTTGTCTTTATGTATAACTCAAGTGTAAACACATCCATTGATATAAAATGTGCAAATGTTCTTTTTTTTAAACCAACTTTTGAAAAAAGAGGAAAAAGTACAGATAACCGCATAAAACCAGCACATTTAACTAGACCTACATCATAACACAAATTGTAAAAAGTTTCAAGTTACAGTTGACAATAACATTAGTCTTTGCTAACATAAAAGTGTTAGAAACAAATAGAAAACAGCCTGTTTCTGGCGTATGAAATTTATTGAAGAAGGAGAGAAAATATGCCTTTAAGCATGGTAAGCGAGGGTTCAGAAGTTGAAGTCGCTCGCATAACAGGTAAAACTGAAACGAGAAAACACCTGGAAAACTTAGGCTTTGTTCAAGGAGCGAAAGTAAAGGTTCTATCCGAGGTGAATGGTGACTTGATCGTCGTAGTAAAAGGTGTGAGAGTTGCTATTGGCAAGGATATGGCCAATAAGATAATGATATGATTGTAATGAAAATGGGAGGTATTTTTCAATATGCGTACTTTGAGAGACGTAAAGATTGGCAATAGTGCAGTCGTTACTAAGGTGAATGGAGGCGGTCCGGTAAAACGTAGAATTATGGATATGGGGATCACCAAGGGAGTTGAAATAAAAGTCGTTAAGGTTGCACCTTTGGGGGATCCTATCGAAGTAACTGTGAGGGGTTACCAGCTTTCTATCAGAAAAGACGATGCTGCTATGATTGAGGTTGAATAATCGACAATGCAGATTTTGCCTGAAACGATTGTGACTGAACACGAAGTGAGTGAAATGAAACTGGTGAAACATTGTCGATGGCATGAAGAAACTTAAATTCATGAAATTATTCAGCGGAGATCAATTAGATCTGAACTGAGAATTTACGAAATTATATTTAAATGTAGTTAAAGTTTAGAGAAGGGGTTAGAAATGAGTATAAAAATCGCATTAGCGGGGAACCCGAACACAGGTAAAACCACGCTATTCAACGCTCTGACGGGTGCGAACCAATTCGTTGGTAACTGGCCGGGCGTTACAGTTGAAAAAAAAGAAGGGAAACTAAAGAAACACAAAGACGTCAGAATTGTCGACTTGCCGGGAATATATTCCCTATCACCTTACACGTTGGAAGAAGTTGTAGCCAGAAATTTTCTTATAGATGAAAAGCCGGATGCAATTCTGAACATCATAGACGGTTCAAACTTGGAGCGTAACCTATATCTTACAACGCAGTTGGTGGAATTGGGAATTCCCGTTGTCATCGCCATCAACATGATGGACTTGGTTAAGAGGAATGGAGACGTTATCAACACCGACGTACTTTCAAAAGAGTTGGGTTGTCCGATTGTTGAGATTTCAGCGTTGAAAAACCAAGGCATCTCCGAAGTTTCAGACAAGATTGTGGAAATCGCCAACAGCAAAAAAATCATGGAAGCAAAGCACAGATTTGAAGATCGTGTTGAGAATGCGATTGCAGAAATTTCAAATAGCGTTCCCGGAAATTTTTCAGATGCAGAGAAAAAGTGGTTTGCTTTAAAGCTGTTTGAACGAGATGAAAAAATACAAGAAAAATTAGGTCTTGATAAAGCTGCCATCGCAGGTGTTGAAAAGGTAATCACGGATTGCGAAAAGGCTTTAGATGATGATTCTGAAAGTATCATAACGGGTGGCAGGTACGATTACATTTCATCTATAATCGGTCATTGCTACACTAAAAATAAAAAGAGAGCACTTACAACTTCTGATAAAATCGATAAAGTTGTTACCAACAGATGGTTGGGGCTTCCGATTTTCGCAGCAGTAATGTTTATCGTTTACTACGTATCCATCTCAACTGTGGGTACCGCTTGTACCGACTGGGTTAACGACAACCTGTTCAAAGACGGATGGTTCCTCTTCGGTAAGGGCTCCGCAAAGTACGAAGAAGCCAAGGGCGACTTTGAGGAGGCTACTACAAGGAAAGAAGCCTTTGAGGAAGCCGCAAAGGAGAAAGGTCTGGATTTAGAGAAAGCCGCAGACCTCGAAAAGGCGAAATCCCTAGTTGCAACTGCCGAATTCAGAACCGAAGAAGGTGAAATTGACAAAACCGAAAAAGTGAGCTTTGCCGACTATCAAAAGGCTTCAAAGGTTGAAGAACCTGATCCGGCGGAGTTTGGCACATACTTTAGAAGTATTCCCGATACGGTTAAAGGTTGGCTGGAAAAAGCCAAAGCTGCTGATTGGTTACAGGGTCTCATCCTGGAAGGTATCATTGGCGGGGTTGGAGCCGTTCTCGGATTCTTACCTCAGATGTTGGTATTGTTCTTGTTCCTTGCATTCTTGGAAGGCTGTGGATACATGGCGAGAGTTGCCTTCGTAATGGACAGGATTTTCAGAAAATTCGGTCTATCCGGTAAGTCTTTCATCCCTATGTTAATCGGTACAGGATGCAGTGTACCTGGAATAATGGCTTCGAGAACTATCGAAAACGAGAGAGACAGAAGGATGACCATCATGACCACAAGCTTCATGCCTTGCGGTGCGAAGCTTCCGGTTATAGCCCTCATTACGGGTGCGTTGTTCAAAGGCTCAGCTTGGGTTGCTCCATCGGCATACTTTGTCGGCATAGCCGCCATTGTAATATCCGGTATAATTTTGAAAAAGACGAGAATGTTCTCCGGAGAAGCTGCTCCGTTCGTAATGGAACTTCCCGCATATCACTGGCCTACAGTAGGTAATGTTCTGAGATCCATGTGGGAAAGGGGCTGGTCTTTCATAAAGAAAGCGGGAACAGTGATCCTGTTAGCAACAATATTCATTTGGTTCGGTTCAAACTTCGGATTTACAGATGGCAAGTTCGGAATGGTTGAAAGTCTAAACGACAGCATATTGGCTAAAATCGGTAACGGAATTGCGTGGCTGTTCAATCCTCTGGGCTGGGGAGATTGGAAGGCTGCCGTAGCCGCCGTGACCGGTCTTGTGGCAAAGGAAAACGTTGTAAGTACGTTTGGGGTATTGTTCGCAGGAGAAGAAGTTGCCGAAAACGGTTGGCAGATTTGGACCAACATGCGAGAAGCATTTACACCGCTTGCGGCTTACTCGTTCCTAGTGTTTAACTTGTTGTGTGCACCTTGTTTTGCGGCAATCGGTGCAATAAAAAGAGAAATGAACAGTGCGAAGTGGACATGGTTCGCTTTAGGTTATCAGACAATTCTAGCGTACGTCGTTTCACTGTGTGTGTACCAATTCGGTCGTCTGTTCACAGGAGCTAAATTCTCAGCGTGGCTGATAGTCGCCTGTGTGATAGTTGCATGTTTCATATTCCTACTGTTCAGACCTAATAAAAATGAATTGAGGAAAGATAGGTAATTATTATGGGAACTATAATAATAGCAGCTGTAATAGGCTTCATAGTTGTGGCTATTATAGCTAATATGATTAAGAGGAAGAGAGCTGGTAAAAGTGCCAGCTGTGATTGCAGCAGCGGCTGTGGCGGATGCGGTTCGTCAGGCTGTGATACCAATCACGAACAAAATCATTTGCATTAAGTAAATTAAGTGTGATATGAATCCTTTTAAAAATTTTAATAATAATTAAAAAGAAAGACCGGAGCATTCCGGTCTTTCTTTTTATATCAATTTCAATCATCTAATCAGATATGCCGACAGGGTCCACAGAGGCTTGCTGTCATATATGTACTTTGCGATATGAGAGCTCTCCAAATTGGATTTTAATATAGGTGCAAAGCTGTGAAAGAATATATCAGCAAGCGGTAACATAACTGAAACTAAAATACAGATTCCGATTATACCTTCGATGCTTCCGAATAAGAGCCCCATCAGTTTGTTTGTCAAACTTAAAGGTCCTCGCCCGGTCGGATGGAGCCGCTTTGCAAATAAACTTAAAATTATGCTGAAAATCATAAAGAGAACAAAGAATACCAACGCTGAAAAAATAACCTGCGAAATCGGTTCGACGATAAACCGTGCGCTATTTTCAGGCGTAAAAGTCGAAACGTCCTCTTCGGGAATTAAATTGTCATATATACTCGTATTCTTCATTAAAAATGTTTTTGTCGGTGAAGTCAGTAAAGATGCAAAAACTCCTGCTAAAACCCATTTAAATATGTTTAGAATCGAAGATAAAAGCCCTGCTTTATATCCTCCATATGCTGCTAATAAAAATACGACGACAATCGCTACATCTAAAATCATATTACCTCCTATGCAGTACGCACAATAATAAAAAAAAATAAGATTACATTAAAGCCTCAGTCCGAGTAATATATATTCTATCATAATATTTTACAAATGCCATCAGTTTAATGATAGGACTGTACCTGATATATAATCGGTACTCTGCAGAACTGAACGGAACGGATGAAAAATCATGAAAGTGATAAATTAAATGGACTTTTTATAGCAAATATGATAAAATCCCCTATATGATTTCGTAAGTAGACTTCTACTTATGTGTAGTAGCTGTTCGTCGTAACAGTTGCAGATATGTCGCAAAATAAAGAGTCTGCGTTTTGTGACAGGTACATTTTAGCAGACCGATTGATACTTAAAGGAGAGGTAAATATGAATAGAAGAAAGTGGCTTGGAATAGTGCTTGCCATGGTATTGAGCCTGAGCTCATTGTTCCAAGGATTCGGTACCCCTGCAAATGCACAGGGCACGGGCAAAGAGGTTGATGCGACAATTACGGATTTTCACATTGAAAGTCCTAAGGGCACAACGGTTACGGAAATCAACACGAATGATTCATTCCATCTTGCAATGGATTGGAAAGTCAAGGATCAGCATGCGGTCTTGCATGAGGGAGATTATTTCGACATCAAACTACCTGACAACATGCGTTTTCCACCCGAATTTTCAAAAACCGACTTTGACTTAACGGACTCACAAGGGAATGTCATCGCACATGCACACGTTACACCCGGTACAAAAAATAATGCCGGCGGAACGATTCGAGTTAAATTTAACAAGAATATCGACAACAAATATAATGTTAAGGGAACAATATATCTGGGAGCTTTATTTGAGAGATCAAAAATAAAAAATAACGAAAAGAATACCTTTGAGATTTCCGTAAAGGGTGAAAAAATCACCAAAGATATAAAAGTTACAAAAGTCGGGCTTCCAAAGGATCACGTTCTGGCAAAATGGGGTGAACGTGTCAATGAGGGTGGACATCCTGTAAATAAGGTAAAGTGGTATTCAACGATTAATCACAGAAAATCCGATATGAAAAACTGTGTTATTTCCGATGAAATGACCGGAAATGAAACATTCGTAAAAGATTCTTTCGTTTTGAAAGAAGTTGAGTACAATGAATACGGAGATGTTGTAAGAGAAATTAGCACTGTGGATTTAAACGGTAAGCTCAATTTAAGTGCCGACAATAAATCATTTACTATAAATTTAGGAAATGTAGGTAAGAAGCAGTATCGCCTTGTATATGTGACTACGTATACACCAGGAACAGCTCTTAAAAATAAGCTTAATCTGAAATTTGACGGAGAAAACAGGGAGTTCGTATACACTTTTAAAGATTCTACAGCAGGTGGAACTGCAGGCGGAGAATTGGCTAACAAAATAAAAATAATCAAGGTAGACTCTGAAAATGAGCAAACCAAGTTGGAAAACGCGGAGTTCAAGATTACTAGAATTTCAGATGGAAAAGAGTACATCGTAAAGACCGATTCAAAAGGTGAAGCTATCACTGAAAAACTCGTCGCAGGTGATTATAAAATCAAAGAAATCAAGGCTCCAAAAGGTTTTAAACTGAACGAAGATGAGATTGTTGTCTCCGTAAAAGACGGACAAGCTGTCATCAAAACAATAAAAGATAATCCGATAAAAACTAAAGTATCTGTAGATAAAAAATGGATCGGACCTGAAGCGAGTTCTGTAACTATGCGTCTTTACGCAGATAATGTTGATACCGGTCAGAAAGTCGTTTTAAGCAAAGCTAACGGCTGGAAACACACTTTTGACAATCTAAGGCAGTACAAGACGGATGGAACGGAAATAAAATATACGATCAAAGAAGACGTTCCTGAAAACTATGTGAGTAAAACAGAAGGCACTCAACAGACTGGTTATACCATAACCAATACAAATACGGAGAAAATTAAAATTCCCGTGGAGAAAAAATGGGTTGGAGCCAAAAAGGATAAAATAACAGTTAAACTCGTTGCAGACGGCAAGGAAACAGATAAACAGATTACTTTAAATGAAGCTTCACAGTGGAAAGGTGAATTTAAAGATCTTCCGAAATACGATGATAAAGACGGTCATGAAATCGTCTACACGGTAAAGGAAGAAACGATCGGAGGTTACTTAACAACTATAGCGGGAAGCATGAAAGCCGGCTTTACCATCACCAATACTATTACGGAGAAAATATCAATTTCCGTAACAAAGGCGTGGATTGGTAAAAAAGGCAAATCTGCAACTGTGAATCTTTATGCAAACGGAAAAAAAATAGATTCGGCAGTCTTGAGTGAGGCGAATGACTGGAAACATGAGTTTAAAAACATTGAAAAGTATGAAAACGGCAAGAAAAGGGAATTCACAATAAAAGAAGAACCTATGGCAAACTATGATAGCACAGTTACAGGGGATACAGATACAGGCTTTACCGTAACCAATAAGAATACCGAGAAAGTTAAGGTTCCTGTTGAAAAGACTTGGGTTGGACCAAAGCAGAGCAAGGTTACAGTTAGACTTTATGCTGATGGAAAAGAAAAAGAAAACGTGGAGCTGAGCAAAGCCAATAACTGGAAATACGAATTTAAGGATCTACCAAAGTACAATGCCGACGGAAGCGAAATAAAGTACACTGTCAAGGAAGACGTTCCACAGAATTACGAAAGTAAAACGGAGGGTTCTCAGGAAAACGGTTACACTATAACCAATACGAATACGGAAAAAGTCAAAATTCCGGTGGAAAAGACGTGGATAGGACCTAAGCAGAGTAAAGCGACAGTTAGACTCTTTGCTGACGGTGTGGAAAAAGAAAACGTAGAACTGAGTGAAGCCAATAACTGGAAGCATGAGTTTAAGAATCTTCCAAAGTATCGAACCGATGGAAGTTTAATAAACTACACTGTAAAAGAAGATGCTGTTGAAAACTACGATACAGATATTACGGGAAATGCAAATGACGGCTTTAAGATCAAAAACTCAAACAACGAAAAGGTGAAGGTCCCCGTAGAAAAGACTTGGGTTGGACCAAAGCAGAGCAAAGTTACTGTGAGACTTCTTGCTGACGGCGTAGAAAAACAACACGTTGAGCTAAGTGCAGCAAACAACTGGAAGCACGAATTTGAGGACTTACCAAAGTACAATGCTGACGGAAGCGAAATAAAGTACACTGTAAAAGAAGATATAGTTGAAAATTACAATACCGAGATTACAGGCAATGCAAATGACGGCTTTAAAATCAAGAACACTAACGTTGAAAAGATAAAGATACCCGTTGTGAAGAAGTGGATTGGAAAAGAACTTGAGAGTGTAACCGTAAATCTCTATGCGGATGGAAAGAAAATCGGTGAAGCGAAACTGAGCAAGAGCAATGGATGGAAGCACGCTTTCGAGAATCTTCCAAAATACGATGAAAAGACAGGAGAAGAAATAAAGTATGCCATAGATGAAAACGAGATCTTGGGATATACTGCAAAGATAACGGGAGATCAGGAGAAAGGATTTGAAATTACCAACACTCAGGATACTCCTAAGAAACCGAAGACCCCGAAAGAACCGCCTAAGACAGGTGACGATAGTCAGATTATTCTGTTCAGTGCAATATCGCTGGGAACTGTAATTTTGATGATTATGATGTTGTTTGTCAGAAGAAAACAAAATAAATAGTCTATAGCTTTATCAACAGGTAAGAAATTCTTACCTGTTGAGTTTATGTGCGAATAAAAATCTGAAACCGCTCGGCTGTAACTTATAATACAGACTCATTAAAAACGGTGAGCAACCACTTTAGACTTGCTATGACGCTCGATGGCTGTTTTAGCGTATATTACTTGAAAAATAAAAATAAATATGATAACATAATACGATGTATAGAAAATATATGATGGAAGCTGTTAAAGAGGCCGAAAGGGCTGCGAAAATGGGAGAAGTTCCCATAGGCGCAGTCATAGTCAAAGACGGTGAAATAATAGGAAAAGGCCATAATTTAGTGGAAACGGAGCATAACGGGACAAGACACGCAGAGATGATAGCAATAGAAGATGCCACACAAAAGTTGGGATACAGCAGACTCTACGGTTGTGAGATGTATGTCACGTGCGAACCCTGTACTATGTGTGCGGGGGCATTGGTTTTGAGCAGAATTTCCAGAGTGATTATAGGTACTATGGATGCCAAAAGCGGAGCTTGCGGCTCCGTGTACAATCTTTTAAATGAACGTCGATTGAATCATCGGGTGACAGTTGAATACGGAATTATGGAGAAAGAGTGCAGACAGTTGCTGGTGGACTTTTTTAAAAAAATTAGAATCGAAAATCGGAGGAATAAAGATGAGAAGAATTGGAGCAATTCTGTTTAGTTTGATAATGTTAATTATGGTTGCAGCACCGATTGCAAATGCAGCGGACTTTGGAGTTACTTCAACTTCTCCTAAAGATAAAGAAACCGGAGTTCCTCTGGAAAATATGGGAGTAAAGGTGTTCTTCAACGAAGAAGTGTACAGCAAAGATAACGAAAAAGAGAATGCAAAAAAATGTAAGATAATCGACTCAGATGGGAAGGAAATAGAAACCATCGTTCTGTTTAATCCGAAAGATAAAAAGGTCGCTTTGGTACTGGCAAAGAGCAAGGATAAAAAGGGAAAAGCTATTACGATTAAACCTCTATCAAACTACAAGCTCGTCATAGAAAAAGGATTTAAATCCGCCAGGGGGACAGAACTGAGCAAGGACCATTCGGTTACATTCGAAACCGTAAATCCCAGCACTACGATGAAGATCTCAATGGGTATGATGGCACTGATGGTAGTAGGTATGGTATTCGCTTCTTCCAGAGCGATGAAAAAAGACAAAGAAGCCGACGAAAAGAAGAAAACTGAAAAAGTAAATCCTTATAAAGTAGCTAAAAAGACAGGTAAATCAGTTGAAGATGTAGTTGCAGCCGAGAAAAAGAAAAAGGAAAAAGAAGTTTCTAAATTGGGAGCGGAAGATGAAGATGACTACGAAGAAGTTCCTGAAATCCGATCGCGCCTATTCAAGGTGAGTCATCCGAAAAATGCAGGCGATTTCGGTTCAAAGTACGTGGAAAAAGTAAGAGCCAGAAACGCCAAGAACGCTATGATACAAGCGAAAATCAAGGCAGCTAAAAAAGGAAAGGGTAAAAGAAAAAAATAATTTTGATAAATTTACACAGAAAGGGCGAAATCACGCCCTTTTTGTGTTAGAATATACATGTATTAAATTTTAAACAGGAAAATCCTATGGAGAGAATAAGACTTAGAGCGTATGCCAAAATAAATTTAACATTGGATGTAATAGGGAAGTATCCAAACGGATATCATCAAGTAGAGATGATTATGCAACAGATACATTTATTTGATGATGTGTTGATACGTTGGTTTGATGAGGATTGCGACGAATCAGATCATTTCCACAAAATCGTCGGATGCGGAGAAAGTCCTGACGGTGTCCATAAGGTGGAAGAAAACCGATTATCTGAAAACGTGAAAATTAAAGTTAACACAAATAAGTTTTATATTCCCAACGATCGCAGAAATCTGGCGTACCAAGCGGCAGAAGCTATTTTTAAAAGAGCTTACAATAAGGGACTGTTAAATGCTGCTTTCACAGGTACTCTTAAAATAGATATAAAGAAGAGAATTCCTGTGGCGGCAGGTCTGGCAGGCGGCAGCAGTAACGGTGCGGCAGTACTGCACGGATTGAACAAACTGTGGAATTTGAAAATGAGTCTAAAGGAGTTATGCGAAATAGGTGCAGAATTGGGATCGGATGTTCCGTTTTGCCTGATGAATCAGGCAAAAGCAAATACTATGCTCGGGAAATCTATCGTACATGATGAAATGGCGACAGCAGCGGCATTTGCTACGGGAACAGGTACTGATTTGAAGCCCATTAAACCGTTTATAGGGTTTGTTTTGTTGAGCAAACCGTCTATAAGCGTTTCGACCGCGGAAGTATACGGTGGATTAAAGTTGGATGAAATCCACAACAGGCCTGATAATCGAAAGATGATTGAGGCGATTGAAAAGAGAGATATGGCAGAAATAGGGAAAAATGCCGTAAATGTCTTGGAGGAATACACTTTAAACAACTATAGTTCCGTGAGAAAAACAAAAGAAAAAATGAAGGAAGTTTGCCCTGAGAGCATTGTTACTATGAGTGGAAGTGGCCCGACTATCGTAGGTATTGCTAATAGAATGTCCGCATTGAAAGACGGATATTTAGTTATGAAAAGTATTAACGTAGAAACTTATAAAACAAGGACAATGGTGTAAAATTATGGACAAGAATATTTACAGTCAAAAACCTTTGAGAAGGGCAATTTATGAGGAATTAAAGGAAGAAATTCTAAAAGGCGAGCTTTCTCCGGGAACCAGGTTGATGGAAGTTATGCTTTCAAAGGAAAAAGGTGCCAGCAGAACACCTGTAAGAGACGCAATTAAACTTTTGGCACACGACGGGCTTGTGGATATAAGACCGAATAGAGGTGCATATGTAAAAGATGTATCTTTGGGCGAGCTGATCGATGTTCTGGAAGTCAGGGAAGAGATCGATGGAATGGCAGCTTACTACGCCGCTGCAAGAGCCGATGAAGCAGTCCTGAGAGACTTACAATATGCAAAGGACCAGTATAAGAAAGCCTTGGAGCTTGGAGAGATAGGAAAGACTGTATTTTGGGATGCGGAATTTCATAAAATCGTAATAATGGGAACCGGGAACAAGACTCTGATGGAGTTGATGGAAAAGTTAGATGAAAAAGTTTTGAGATTCAGGTATGTATATTACGAAAAATTTGAAAACCACGAAAATATAGTTGAGGAACATACTATGTTATTCGAGGCGATTTCTAAAAAAGATTCTACGAGAGCCGGAGATATTGCCAGAAGACACACTCGTTTATTGAGAGAAAAAATTGCAACCGGTTTCAGTGAATAGATGAAATAAGATGCAGTAAATAAAATTATTCACGTCATATTGAAGCAATGGCTCTATGGCGTGTATTTTGTTGTAAAGCAACTGTGAGACTTGCCTAATGCTTAAATCCTTTCGGAGAAAAAGAGGAAGCAAATGCGGCGAGTTATGGTTATAAAATGAAAAATATAAATTTGGGTGAGTAATTTTGTGAAACATTAAGTTCTATATAATATACAACTACTACTATTCGGTGGGAATTTGGTATAATATAAAGCGAATTTATTCATGACGACATTTAATATTTGCAAGGTTGATTTTAAAAACTTATTCTAAGAATCAGAACGTAGAAAAGAATACGGCAGATTGTGGTGATTGATATGGTTAGAGAAAAAAAACATATGGAAGAATATCGAAGATGGCTTGAAAACTCACAGGATAATGATAATTTAAAAGCACATCTTGAAAAGATGACCAGTGAAGATGTCATAAGAGAAGCCTTTCACAAGGACTTGGAGTTCGGTACGTCCGGTCTCAGAGGAGTGATGGGCGTCGGCACCAACAGAATGAACGAGGTCGTTATCAGCAGAGTTACCAGGGGTGTAGTCGACTACCTATATGAAAGGGAAAATATAATCGAGACGGGAAAACGCTTGAAAGTCTTGATATCCTATGACGGAAGGCTGTATTCCAGAGAGTTTGCTCAAAAAACGGCAGAAGTATTCGCACAGTATGGAATTATTCCCCTGATATTCGATGAATGCACCGCAGTATCCGTTTTATCATATGGAATCAGACAACTGGATGCTGATTTGGGCATTATGATCACAGCGAGTCACAACAACAAAAAATACAACGGATACAAGGTGTATGACAACAGAGGCTGTCAAATTTTAGAAGAATCGGCACAGGCAATTTTAGAAAAGATAGATAAAATCGCATATTTTGAATATGAGTTTAGAGATGTAAGGAGCGAAGGTGATAATATCACCGAAAATCCTGTTGAAATACAATGGCTTGACGGCACCATTGAAAAGCGATACGTAGATGATGTCATAAGATATTTTCAAAATATGAATATCGTGGACGGCAAGTTAAACCTGGCGGTGGTGTACACACCTTTGAACGGAACAGGAAAAAGACCTGTCATAAGCGCTTTGGAAAAAATCGGATTGGAAAAGTTGATCTCCGTGGATGAGCAGATGATAATAGACGGAAAATTTTCTACGTGTCCAAATCCCAATCCCGAATTAGATCAGGTATATGAGTTAGGCAGAAATAAACTCGAAGAAAATCAATGCGATATTGTAGTTGCAACGGATCCTGACTGCGATAGGGCGGGAGTGTTTACTCGAAACAGGCGTTTGTCGGGAAACGAGATCGGCATTTTAATATTTCATTTTCTATGTGAAATGAGAAAGCGTCAAAAAGATGTTTTAGGCAAGAGAAGGCGACTCTATAAGAGCATAGTTTCAACCAAGATTGTAGATGAAATAGCAAAAGCCAATGACATAGAAATAGAAAAGACTCTCATAGGATTTAAATTCATGGGAAATGCCATGGATAAGTCGCCGAAGAAATTTCTCTTTGCCTTTGAAGAAGGAAACGGATATCTCACAAACAATTTAATAAGAGATAAAGACGGTATTTCGGCAGCTGTGCTTATCTGCATCGTAACTTCATGGTGGAAAAAACGCGGCAAGACTTTAGAAGAAGCCTTGAAAGAAATATACGATGAGTACGGATATTTTAAAGAGGAAAATGCCGGTTATGATCTGGAAGGAATAAAAGGCAAGAAAATCATTGAAAACAGCATGAGTGAACTGAGAGAAAACATATCGGTTTATGCCGAAACTCTGGAATTGGATATGGCGTACGATTATTTGACTAAAAGAGCATACGGCAGTTCGGATAACGAGAGGGCTGCAATGGAAAAATTCAGGGGATTGCCTGAATCCAATATTCTGGAATTTGAAAGTTGCGAGGGCGTCTCGGTTATAATAAGACCCTCCGGCACGGAACCTAAGTTGAAAATATACTTCTCCGCCCGAGGTGCAGGATTGAATATAGCCGATGCAAAAATAGAAAAAATCAAGGCAAAGACCTTAGATGTAATAAAAGGATTGATTCATAAAGCATAATGGCTATGTAAGCCTGTGTTGCTTAAATCGGAATTCCACCGAAATACGAAATATTCCGGCAGAAATTCCACAATTTTCGTATGAATAAAAAACGATAGCTGAAAACCGAATGTAATCGTGTTATGATATAATATGATTTTTGACAAGCGGGCGAGAAAAGAAGACTGTAACGAAAAGCTTGAAATGAGGATATTGACAATGAAAAAAGTAATGATAAAGATAGTAGGTACACAAGCGTATGACGATGAGGATAAAAATCAAATCGAGGTGATTTCAGAAGGAAGCTTGTATAGAAAAAACGATGTACTGTATCTGTTGTACGAGGACTTGGGCGATGGAAGCGGCAATGAGAAAACTCGAATACGTGCAGATGAAGAGTCGGTGAAAGTCATGAAAACTCTCGACGACGGGACCACTACTTCCTTGGTCTTTGAACAGGGCAAGCGATACGATACCAATTACAACACTTCCGTAGGCGGTTTTCCAATGGAGATTTTTACCAATCAGTTGGTGAACAATTTAAATGAAAACGGAGACGGAAAAATTGAAATCGACTACGACGTCAGTCTGAAGGGTATAGGAAGCGGGAGAAGCAAGTTAAATATTGAAATTTTGAAGAATATCGACGAATGATATAGGAGAAAAAGATGGGAACAAACAGGAAATGGGTTAGGACAGTTGCATTGTTTATTGCAGGACTTATGGTAGTGACAACTCTGGGATATGGCATCTACTTAATTTGGTAGTTTCGTATATAAAAACGTGAAAGGGAGAGGTGGATAATTTGAAAAAGAGAGGATTTGATCCGGATAAATACATAGATTTACAGTCTAAGCACATACTGGAAAGAATAAAAAAGGGAAACGGAGAAAAACTCTATCTGGAATTCGGTGGTAAGCTGGTTCACGACAAGCATGCAATGAGAGTGTTGCCGGGGTTTGATGAAAACGCCAAAATAAAGCTTTTGCAAAAACTCAGCGATCAGGCGGAAGTTATAATATGCATATACGCAGGCGATATAGTTACCAACAAGACGCGGCAGGATTTCGGTATAACCTATGATTTGGAAGTTTTGAGACTCATAGACACTTTCAGAAAGTACGGGTTATCGATTAACAGCGTAGTAGTAACTAGATATGAGGAGAATCCGGCTGTGGATATTTTCATAAATAAATTGGAGCTCAGAGGGATAAGAACGTACAAGCATAAATTCACAAAGGGATACCCTACCGATGTTGAAGTAATCGTAAGCGATGAAGGTTATGGAGCGAATCCTTACATAGAAACCACAAAACCTCTCTGCGTTGTGACAGGTCCGGGTGGCGGCAGCGGAAAATTGGCTACATGCCTTTCCCAGTTATACCATGAAAATAAAATGGGCAGAAAAGCCAGATATGCGAAATTTGAAACTTTTCCCGTATGGAATCTTCCCCTGAAGCATCCGGTAAATGTCGCATACGAAGCGGCTACGGCGGATCTTAAGGACGTTAATATGATAGACTCGTTTCATCTGGATGCCTATGGCGAGACGGCCATCAACTATAACAGGGATTTAGAAGTCTTTCCCATCGTTAAGAGGATAATCGAGAAGATTACCGGAGGCGAATGCGAATACAATTCTCCGACGGATATGGGTGTAAACATGGTCGGATTTGGAATAGAAGACGATGAAATCTGCAGAGAAGCATCTTGCCAGGAGATCATAAGACGAGCATTGATAGCCCAATGCGACTATAAAAAGGGAAAATTGGACGAAGCCTCCGTTGAAAGAGTGACTCTATTGATGGAAGAAGTCGGCGTGAAAATAAGTGATAGAAAAGTTGTCATTGCGGCAAGGGAATATCTAAATGCTAGAAAGAGCAAGGAAAATTACAATGAAAATGAGGTAGTAGTTGCAGTTGAACTTCCAAACGGAGAAATTGTTACAGGCAGAAGCTCCGATCTGATGGCTGCTTCGGCTGCGGCGATTTTAAACTCTGTAAAAGTTCTGGCAGGAGTTGATGACAGTGTTCATTTGATTTCACCGGATGTGATAGAAAGAATCCAGAGGCTGAAATGTGATATTCTGAGACAAGACAAAGTCAGTCTAAATACGGAAGAGGTTTTGAATGCGCTAACAGTATCGGCCAGCAGCAATCCGAAAGCTGCGGAGGTCGTGCCCAAACTCAGAGAGCTCAGAGGATGCGTTGCTCATTGTACGGCGATATTAAATGACAAAGATGAACAATTGCTGGGGAACTTAGGTATAGACATAACTTGTGAGCCGGAATATTCAACAAATAATTTGTATTTCAAATAGATTATTGCCAAATAGCCATTTCATAGGAAATGGCTATTAAATATTTTACATAGGAGAAACATTGAACACGATTTTAACTCCTGTGGAAAAATATCAAAAAAATAATTCAGTAAATGAAGAAGAGGAGAAAAATGTACGGTCAATTTTTTGTAATTATTGCCATGATATTAACGGGATACTTGATGCGAAAAATAAACTTTATAAAAAAGGAAATGAATAACAGCTTGAATAAGCTTATCGTTTATTGTGCCTATCCCTGTATGTTGGCTTACAATATAGGAAGAATGAAGATGGACAGAAAAATATTTTGCGAGTTCATATGGATGATGTTGATCACGGTTATAGTGATGATGTCGTTTGCTCTCATCATGAAGTTCTATGCCCAAATCAGAAGGTTTCCGAGCCGAGTCAGCAATGTGGCAGAGCTGTCGATGGTTTATCCCAACAACGGCTTTATGGGCTTCCCAATTGCTCTTTCCCTTCTCGGTTCCAAAGGACTTCTTTTTATGATGGCTCAAAACTCCGCCATGAACGTCATGTTTTTTACTCATACTATGAAAGTTCTCCATAGAAATGAAAAAAACAAGAATAATGTGACGGTAAAATCCATAGTTAAAAATATTGTAATGCTCTTATTGAATCCAAACATACTGGCTATGTTCGTCGGTCTGGCACTGTGTTTCGGCGGAATTTCACTGGATAATCCCGTGGGAACATATCTGCAATATATAGGAAATGCAGCTACTCCCATGGCAATGATTTTCATAGGTTCAACTTTGGCTGAAAGCCACATTTTAGAAATGATCAACAACCACATAATATGGGAATCTTCCATATCCAAGTTGATATTGATGCCCCTGTTCGCTACGGTTGCCGTATACTTTCTGCCCATCAGTGACGAGATGAAAATAATAATGATTTTAGGTGCATGTTTACCAACAGCGGCAACGGTTCCTATGTTGGCTGAACAAGAGGGACAAAGTCACGAGTTGGCAAGCAAGATATTGTTCTTTGTGACGGTTTTATCTATGGCTACAGTTCCATTATCCATGACTTTAATAAAAGTGCTGTTTCACATGTAGCTGAATTTTTTTACCGTTTACCAATATACCCCTAAACCGCCTGATGTCGCTACACACCATGCAAACGATCCGTATTGCCGTTTTGATGTCGTCGACAAAAATGTATTTAATCACCTATAAGGTGGATAAAATTCTTTAAAATTGTTAAAATGATATTGAGCTATAGCTAAGTAATCAACAGAGCAGGAGGTGAGGATATGAATGTAAAAATCGATTTATCAAGAGTAGTACCTGAAAAGGCTATTTTGTCACAGTACAACGATCAGATTGAGAGCAGCTTGGATACTCTTTGGTCAAATGAAGACATCAGAAGCGAATGGGTAAAAGTCCCCATGCAGATCAGCAAGGAGCAAATCGATGAAATAATGATGACGGCTCTTGCAGCTCAGGATAGTTGCGGACTGTTTGTCGTTATCGGAAACGGTGGTGATTGCCAAGGCATAAAAGGAATTGTCGAAGCAACTAAAGACAAGAGCAAAACGGCACCGGAAATGGAATTTGTCGGGGAGAGCATAAGCTCTGACGAACTTGGGAAAACCGTTGAGAGAATGAAACATTACGAGGTTAACGTCTGCGTCATATCCAAGAGCGGAGAAACTTTGGAAACCATAGTCGCATACAAATACATAAAACAATATATGGAAAATCGATATGGTAAGGAAATTGCAGCAAAGAGAATTATGGTTTTGACGGGGAGCAGCGAAAGCAATTTAAAGAAAATCGCCAGAGAAAGCGGCAGCGGAATTTTCAATTTATCTGAAAACTTTGTCGGGAATTTTAGCATTTTGAGTCCTGCAAGCCTACTGATACTGGCCATTGCCGGCATAAATATAGAGAGATTTCTGTCAGGAGCGGAAATTATGGCAACAGATCCTTTTTGGGACATAGACGGAGGTCATTATGCGGTAATGAGAAAACTGCTCAATGAGAGCGGTAGAAGTACTGAATTCATCAGTTTTTCAAAAGACAGCTTCAGAGCATTGTCCATATGGATAGCCAACTTATTCATGGAAGCGGGCAGCAAAAAGCAAAACAGCTTACTGGTGATGCCTTATAATAAACCGAGAGATTTCAAGTCCAGAAGTGAATTCCTGAGAGAAAATAAAGACAGAATTATAATAACGGAAATAGACAGCGAAAATACCATGGACAGCAGTGAGATGTTGGACGAAATCGTCGATGATGCACAAAACAGATGGACTGCAAAAGATATAGACATAATAGGGGATGATTTTTATAAAGAGCTCTTTAAGAGAACTTCCTGGGAAGGAGATATTAGAATTGCCATTCCTAAATCGGATGCCTTTAACATGGGTCAATTGGCTTATTACTTCTTGATGACCGGCAGCATATACAGCTACATAACTCTTGAAAATCCTTATGATAGAGATTTGATAAATGAAATTAAAGGCAGCTTGACATACGATGATATAGTCGGAGAATGATAAAATAATAGAACAGCTCTTTGCAATCAGATTAAACCTGCTCGCAAAGAGCTGTGTTGTGCTTAAACAAAATTGACATAATCTTTGGGTATCGGACTATTAAGTATCTCTTCTGCCCGGTCGAATTATCTGATTTCTCAAAAGACTCTTCCCAAGAGCTAAGACTATCACCCCTGCGACAATCGCTTCCGGAATACCGTTTACGGCGATTATACCGGCAATGAATTTATAGACGCTATTTACTGCAACTTTGTTCACCGTTGCATAGTTTCGGCTGAAAAATACGAAAATTAAATTCATAACCAACAGCGTATTGGTCAGAGCTCCTGCGATACCGCAGGAAACCAGCGCGGATGAAGATCTAAACCGAGACGGTTTATTTCCATTTCCAATGATTAGCTTAAACATATAATAGGGAACTATTCCGACGAGGATGCGTGGTATGAAACATATGATTAGACTTCCGATGCCTCCCTGAAATTCCCCAACGGAATAGAATGGTGAAAAGACAAACGATGTGGCTGTAGGATTCACAGTGTTGTTTACAAGGCTTGTAAGACCGAATAAAAATCCCAGTGCTGCTCCATTTCTCGGTCCTAGAATTAAGGAACCTATGATAACGGGCACATGGATTATGGTTGCACGGGTAAATCCCAAAGGAATGTAGCCCAGAAAGGGTACGAATGCCATTACCACAACTATTCCGCCCAAAAGAGCCAGCTCCACCATGCGCAACGACTTTTGCCTATTTTTAGTCAGATTGTTCATTTTTTACTCCTTGTTATCATTCTCTTGAGAGATATAATACGATATAATAAGTATTATAAAAGGAAGAGATGGATTTTTCAACATGAATTGCGATGCGAGTAGGGCATTTCTTTAACTTTTGTATGAACTCTGATTTAAAACTTAAAGACAAACTTGCAAATATGCGATTTAACGTGAGCATTGCTCGTCGAACGGGAAAAAATATGCAAATAGTATGACTGTGGTGTTTAATTAACCGTCGGAAAAGTATATAATAGAGATATACGGTTAAAACTATGAAAATAAAATCACTTAAATGTAAATTTATGAATATAAGAAACAATTAAACGAAATGATGGAGAGTTATATGAGTGAAAAAAATATTAAAATCGATGATTCGGTTTCAGTAGGAGAAGAGTCTCTGCAGAATCCACAAGCGGAGACAAACCAGCAAAGCTGGGAAGATAAATACGAAAATAAAAAAGAAGTTGAGGGAATCTTGGAAATTTCAGAAAATGGATTCGGTTTTTTGAGATTTGATAATTTCCTCACCGGAGAAGATGATATTTACGTTGCAAACAGCCAGATCAGGAGATTTAATCTGAAGACGGGAGATAAAGTGAAGGGCATCGCTCGGGAACCTCGCGACGGTGAACGCTTCGGTGGTCTTTTGCAAGTGAAGGAGGTCAACGGGGACAGTCCTGAGAAGGCAAAGCACAGAAAGAATTTCGACAAGCTGACACCTGTATATCCTGACAGGAGAATAGTGCTGGAAAACGGCAGAGTAACAGCGTTGCGATTTATAGATCTGATAGCACCTGTGGGGTTCGGACAGAGAGGTCTCATAGTGGCAAAGCCTAAAGCAGGAAAGACTGTGCTGTTGAAAAATATAGCGATTTCCATTGAAAAAAACTATCCCGATGCGGAACTCATAGTTCTGCTGATAGACGAAAGACCTGAGGAAGTTACGGATATGAAAAGGTCTTTAAAAAACGATAACGAAGTTATCTATTCGACCTTTGATGAAGAGCCCAGTCACCATATTAAAGTCGCGGAGATGGTCCTCGCACGAAGTAAGAGATTGGCAGAACAAGGTAAAGACGTAGTTATTCTCTTGGACAGCATCACGAGGCTTGCAAGAGCGTACAATCTATCCATGCCCCCTTCGGGTAAAACTTTGTCCGGCGGTCTGGATCCGGCATCGCTTTTCAATCCTAAAAAATTCTTTGGAGCGGCGAGAAACCTGGAAGAAGGCGGGAGCATAACGATTTTGGCGACAGCGTTGGTGGACACGGGCAGCAGAATGGATGATGTCATTTTCGAGGAGTTCAAAGGTACCGGAAATATGGAAATACACCTGGACAGAAATCTATCGGAAAGAAGGATATTCCCTGCCATCGATATAAATAAATCCGGAACCAGGAGAGAAGATCTGCTGATGAATCAAGAGGAGCTGATGGCAGTTTGGCAGATAAGAAAAGATATTTCAAATAGCAACAGTACAGAAGTTACAGAAAAAATAATCGACGGTATAGAAAGAACGAAAAATAACAGAGAGCTACTGATGATGACGGGAAAGATGTAGCCTGAAATACTGCATATCAAATTGAAATTCAAGGAGGTTAAAATATGAAGCTACTGATTTCCGATGTAGTGAACTTGGCGGAAAAGCAGTTGAGAGAGTCCGGTATTGCCAATGCCAAAGGCGAAGCGGAAATGATATATTGTCACATGAAAAAAATCGATAGAGTCAAGTTTTTTCAAAGATGGTCAAAACCTGCAGGTGACGGAGAAATGGAAAGTTATTTTTCAATTGTAGAGAGACGTTGCAAAAGAGAACCTCTGCAACTTATCATGGGTGAAACCGAGTTCATGGGCTATCCGTTTAAAGTGAGAAAAAACGTGCTGATTCCGAGAATGGATACAGAAGCCGTCGTAAGTGAGGCTGCAAAACTTTTAGGTCACAAAAACAAAATTTTAGATCTGTGTTGCGGCTCAGGCATAATCGGTATCACGCTGTGCAAACTGGGAGAGAATGAAAAAAAATCCGTAAAATTGACTTCTGTGGATATCAGCGATGATGCCCTGGCTTTGACAGCAGAAAATGCACAGCTGAATCACGTGAAACCTGATATTTTAAAATCCAATCTCTTTGACAACAAAAAAATTAAGACTTTTGATATGATAGTTTCAAATCCTCCTTACATAAAAAGAGATGTGATTCCAACTTTAGATGCGGAAGTTAAAAATTACGATCCCGTATTGGCATTGGACGGCGGAACTGACGGTTTGGAATTCTACAGAAGAATTGTCGAACTCGCACCAAATCATCTGAAGAAAAAGGGATATCTTCTGTTTGAAATCGGTTGCGATCAGGGAATCTCAGTTGCCGAGATGCTGAAGAGTTCCGGCAACTTTACAGATATTGAAATTACGAAAGATCTGTCCGGAAGAGATAGAGTAGTCAAAGGGATGTGTGAAAAATAGACAATGGCAGAGAAATTGTCTTCCGCGTAAAACGCATAAAAAATTAATGCAACTTGAAATAATGTGAGTGAATTAGATAAAAAATGTATAAAAATAGATGTAGGTCGGGACTTTGTACTTTCCATAAACTTGTACAAGAATTACATGAAGTGCAGACTCCTGCAGCTTATTTAACAGTTTTGTCATTTAGGAAGTGTGAATGAATAGGACAGATATCGTTAATGCGCTGAAAAGTGCAAACTTTCAAAAAATATATCAAAAAGCTGATGCAGTCAGAAAAAGAGAAAAAGGCGACGTAGTTTTCATCAGAGCGATCATAGAGTTCAGCAGCTATTGCGTAATGCCTTGCAAATATTGCGGTTTGAACAGAGAAAATCCCAATGCAGTCAGATACAGAATGTCTTTTGAAGACATGGTTGAGGTTGTCGATGATGCCATTGCAGCAGGATATAAAACCATAGTGTTGCAGGGAGGAGAAGACCCTGTGTTCGCCGATGGGACAATTTTGGAAAAAGTCATAAGATATATAAAGGGTGTAGATAAAGATGTAGCAGTCACTTTGAGTGCCGGCGAACTTCGACGAGATGTTCTCTTCAGACTTAAAAATGCAGGTGCTGACAGATTCCTGCTGAGACATGAAACATCCGACGAGAATCTGTATGAGGCTTTGCATCCCGGTCATAATTTTCAGGAACGAGCGAAAGTCCTGCAGGATTTGAAAGAGCTCGGTTATGAAACGGGAAGCGGATTCATGGTGGGCATCCCCGGACAGAGTATCGAATCATTGGCAGATGATTTGTTGTTTTTGGAAAAGATTCACTGTCATATGGCGGGTATAGGACCGTATATTTCACATCCTGACACGGAGCTTGGCGGCAGTGAAAACGGCAGCCCGGAAATGACGAAAAGATGTGTTGCAATCGCCAGGCTATTGTTGCCCAAAGCCAATCTGCCGGTAACCACAGCCGTGGGCGTTTTAGATGACGAAGAGATAAAAAGAACTTTCGACTGTGGAGCCAATGTGATTATGAGAAAAGTAAATCCCAAAAAATATAAAGATGCATATGAAATATATCCGGCGGCCTCAAGCGAGACCGATATTGCAAAGGAGAGAATGGAACTGGAAGAAATGATTAGATCAATAGGGAGAATACCCCTATGAATGGAGGAAATGTTATGGGTGGATACAATAGCAGAAGTAAAAAAGCTGAGGAATTCATCTCCGATGAAGAAATTAAGAGAACTCTCAAGTATGCGGAGGAGAACAAAGATAACATAGAGCTGATCAGAAGCGTTTTGGAAGAGGCGAAAGAGGCTAAAGGTCTTGATTTCACTCAGGCCATGCTCTTGTTGGAGTGTGAAAACGAAGAGATAATAAATGAAATATTCTCCATTGCCAAGGAAGTAAAGGAGAGATTCTACGGAAACAGAATAGTCATGTTCGCACCTTTATACCTATCCAATTACTGTGTGAACGGTTGTGTGTACTGTCCTTACCACGGAGAAAATAGACATATCACCAGGAAGAAGCTGACTCAAGAAGAAATCAGGCAGGAAGTAATCGCACTGCAGGATATGGGACATAAGAGGCTCGCTTTAGAGTCCGGAGAGGATCCGCGAATGAACCCTATCGAGTATATCCTGGAGAGTATAAATACCATATACGATATCAAGCATAAGAACGGTGCGATTCGAAGGGTAAATGTCAACATTGCGGCGACCACCGTGGAAGACTATAAAAAACTTCACGACGCCGGAATAGGAACTTACATTCTGTTTCAGGAAACGTACAACAAGGAAAGCTATGAGAAATTGCATCCCATAGGCCCTAAAAGCGATTATGCTTATCATACGGAAGCCATGGATAGGGCTATGGAAGCAGGTATCGACGACGTGGGCTGCGGAGTGCTGTACGGATTAGAAAACTACAAATACGATTTTGTGGGGATCTTGATGCACGCCAAGCACTTGGAGGATACTTTCGGAGTTGGACCCCACACTATCTCGGTGCCCAGAATAAGACCTGCGGACGACATAGACCCAGGCGATTTTGACAACGGTGTGCCTGATGATGTGTTCAAGAGAATTATTGCGATTCTGAGAATCGCCGTTCCTTATACGGGAATGATCATGTCCACAAGAGAAAGTCAAAAGATGAGGAGAGAAGCTCTTGAAATCGGTATAACACAGATTTCAGGCGGTTCCAAAACCAGCGTCGGCGGCTACGTAAACGAAGAATCAGAAGAAGAAAATAGCCAGCAGTTTGATGTTGCCGATAATAGAACTTTAGGCGAAGTGGTGGACTGGCTCATAGATATAGGTTATGTACCTTCTTTCTGTACTGCGTGTTATCGTGAGGGCAGAACAGGAGATAGATTTATGAGTCTTGTTAAGTCCGGACAGATTGCCAATATCTGTCAGCCGAACGCCTTGATGACTCTCACCGAATTCTTGGAAGACTATGCAACTCCCGAGACCAAGGCCAAAGGAGAAGCGTTGATTGCCGAGAGGATGAATATGATTCCAAATGAGAAAATAAAAAAGATCACAAAGGACTATGTGGGCAATATCAAGGATGGCGATAGAGATTTCAGATTTTAAAAGAGGTGGATGATGAATGGCACAACTAGAGGAAATCGAGTGCACATCGGAATATTCGGCAGAACCAACAGCGGAAAAAGCTCTCTGATAAATGCGTTGACTAATCAGAAAATTTCCATAGTTTCAGATGTGGAGGGAACAACTACCGACCCCGTTTATAAATCCATGGAATTCCATCCTGCCGGTCCTGTGGTTTTTATCGATACTGCGGGCTTTAACGATGACACGGAACTGGGTTCAGCCAGAGAAAACAGGACTTTGGACGTTATAGACGAGACCGATGTCGCCATATTGCTCTTCGATGAGGAAAAAGATCTGTCCATGGAAGCGAAATGGGCGGAAAAGTTAAAAGCGAAAAACATTCCTACAATTTACGTTATCAGCAAAGGAGATAAGAAAGATAGAACTTCCCTTGAGAAGTCGATAAAAACTCGATTCAAAGAGATTCCGATAGTTGTCAACGGTAGTGATGATAGAGATGCACTAAAAGAAATAAGGCTGAAAATAGGTGATGCTGTAACGGAAGATATAAAACGAGAAAGCATCTTACGAGATTTGATCAGCAGAGAGAGCGTAGTTGTTTTAGTCATGCCTCAAGATATACAGGCGCCAAAAGGAAGGCTGATCCTACCTCAGGTACAGACCATTCGAGAACTGCTCGATAGGAAGTGCATTGCAGTTTCAACTACTTTGGACAACGCAGAAAAAACGTTGACATTGGTTTCCGATGTTGCAGAACTGATAATAACTGACAGTCAGTGCTTTAAAACCGTTAAGGATATTCGCGACAAGATTACCCCGAGAGTCAAACTGACATCGTTCTCCGTGTTGTTTTCTGCATTTAAGGGTGATATAAGAGAGTTTATACGGGGTGCAAAAGCCATAGATTCCTTGACGGAAAACTCGAAGATTTTAATTGCGGAAGCCTGTACCCATGCCCCTCTGGAAGAGGATATCGGCAGGGTTAAGATTCCCAACATGCTTAAAAAGCGTTTCGGAAGCGGCTTGAAAATCGATGTTGTATCGGGAAATGATTTTACGGAGAACTTAGAGGAATACGATTTAATAATTCACTGTGGAGCGTGTATGTTCAACCGGAAATATATGATGAGCAGAGTTGACAAGGCGGTTGAAAAGGAAGTTCCCATTACAAACTACGGTGTTACCATCGCTCAACTTCTGGATATCTTGGACGATATCGTCTATTGAACACTCTCACATATACGGTGGAAATCATCTTAAGTCAGTAAAAAACCGGTGTGCAAACTGATGAATACACACATTAAACTATGCAAGCGGCAAATCATTTTGATTTGCTGTTTTTACGTGTGCGATTCGTAAACATATATCTCCAGAAGTTCGCATATTCACAAAACCGTAAAAATTGGAAAAATCAATAAAATATGATATAATGGGATATTGAAAATATATATTGGAGGTTACTTATGTCTGAAGAAAATAAAAGCACGAATTTTATCCATAACATAATAGATGAAGATTTGAAAAATGGGAAGTATGGAGATAAGGTGTATACTCGTTTCCCGCCGGAACCGAACGGATATTTACACATAGGACATGCAAAGTCCATATGCTTGAATTTTTCAACGGCAATAAAGTACAATGGGAAATGCAATTTGAGATATGACGACACGAATCCGGTCAAGGAAGATGTGGAGTACGTAAAGAGCATTGAGGAGGATGTCAAATGGCTGGGCTTCCAGTGGGATGAAAGATTGTGGGCATCTGACTATTTTGAAAAGATGTACGACAGTGCTGTAATTTTGATAAAAAAAGGGAAGGCATATGTTGATGATTTGAGTCAGGATGAAATCAGAAATTTGAGAGGCACTCTGACTTCTCCGGGTAAAAACAGCCCTTACAGGGATAGAAGAGTTGAAGAAAACTTAAGGCTTTTTGAAGAGATGAAGGATGGAAAGTATGAAAACGGAGCGAAGGTGCTCAGAGCTAAAATCGATATGTCTTCACCTAACATCAATATGAGAGACCCTGTTATATATAGAATTTCTCATAACAGTCATCACAATACCGGTGATACCTGGTGCATCTACCCTATGTACACATTTGCACACCCCATAGAAGATGCCATTGAAGGGATAACTCATTCCATCTGCACTCTGGAATTTGAGGATCAGCGACCGTTTTACAACTGGGTGTTAAAAGAAGTCGGCAGTTGGAAGACTCCGCCGCAGCAGATAGAATTTGCAAGGTTGAATCTGACCAACACCATCATGTCCAAAAGACATTTGAAAAAACTCGTAGACGAGGGCGTTGTGACCGGTTGGGATGATCCTAGGATGCCTACTATTGCGGGGATTAGAAGAAGAGGATACACTCCTGAGGCAATCAGAAATTTCTGTGATAAAATCGGAGTATCCAAGGCGAATTCCACAGTGGATATCTCTCTTTTGGAGCACTGTATCAGGGATGAGCTGCAGGGTAAAGTTTCATCTGTAAACGTAGTTGAAAATCCTATTAAGGTTATTATTACCAATTACCCGGAGGATAAAACCGAATACATGGAAATGGAAAACAACAGGAACAACGAAGCCTTGGGAAACAGGACAGTGCCGTTCAGCAGAGAACTTTGGATAGATGGTGATGATTTCATGGAAGTTCCCGTAAAAAAATATTTCAGGCTCTTTCCCGGTAATGAAGTCAGATTTAAAGGCGCTTATTTCATCACTTGCCGAGAAGTGGTTAAAGATGAAAACGGCAATGTGAAGGAACTCCTGTGCACTTATGACCCTGAAACGAGAAGCGGAAGCGGTTTTGAGGGCAGAAAGGTAAAGGGCACAATCCACTGGGTAGATGCGAAGACTGCTGTGCCTGTCACAATTAGAAACTACGATTATCTTTTCGTTGAAAATGATCAGGGCGAAGAAGTTTTCAATGAAAATTCGCTTTATGAAACTGTTGGCTATGCGGAACCGTCCATTACGAACGCAAAAGCCGGAGACAGATATCAGTTCTTCAGACACGGATATTACATCGCAGACAGCGAACTGACTACAGATGATAATAAAATTTTTAATAAAATCGTAGGGTTGAAGAGCAGCTTTAAAGTAAAAAAATAGTCCGTTGAAATATGTATGGACAAATTTATCAAAACGATTGTAATCATCTAATTGCAATCGTCTATATTAAATTCAGACTACAGATATAAGGAAAGAACATATGTTAACAGGAAAACAGCGAAGCGCGCTGAAAAAATTGGCACATGACATTGCCCCCACGGTTTTTATCGGAAAATCGGGACTTACTGAAAACATAAAAAGAGAACTTGAAATAGGCTTTGAAACCAGGGAATTGGTCAAGGTTAAAATACAAGACGGTTCGGAACTGGATCCGAAAGCAGTTGCAAATCAGTTGGCTGATGAATTGGCAGCCGAATTTGTGCAGGCGATAGGTAGGAAGTTCACATTGTACAGAGAGTCTAAAGACAATAAAGTTATAGAAATATAGGCTGAGATAGTGATAATGAAAAATGTATTGTTGAAAATTGCTTATGATGGAAGTTCATTTCACGGTTGGCAGAGGCAACCGAATCTTTTAACTGTACAAGGAGAAATCGAAAGAGTTATCAGCATACTGTGTGCCAAACCTATCCGGATTGTCGGCACCAGCAGGACAGATAAAGGTGTACACGGTCTGGGTCAGGTGGCGAACTTCAAAGGCGAATTCTCCATACCTGTGGCCAATATTCCAAGAGCCGCCAACAATCTGCTGAATCCTGCTGTCCAAATTTTGGAAGCGAAAGAAGTTCCCATGGGATTTCACAGCATCGGCAACACATTGAATAAAACCTACAGATATGAAATAATCAATACGAAATTTAGAAATCCGATTTTTAGATACAGAGCCTACTTCGTCGACAGAAAATTGAATTCGGACGCTATGAAAGAATGTGGAAAATATATTGTCGGAACAAGAGATTTTAGATGTTTTCAGGCGGCAGGCGGCGAAGAGGTGAATACCACCGTCAGAACGATAAACTTCCTGAATGTATTTACGGAAGATATGGAAACGCCGCAAGAATTCATTAAAGGGGATCGAAAGGTTTTATCCCAGCATTTCGATGATGAAAAAATTGTGGTTGAAATAAACGGAGACGGATTTTTATACAAAATGGTCAGGAATATTGTGGGAACAATGGTAGAAGTCGGTTTGGGCAAGATGAAGCCGGAGGATATACGGCGAGCCATCGACAGCAGAGATAGAACTTTAGCAGGTCATACGGCGCCGCCGCAAGGTCTTTACTTGAAGGAAATTTTCCATGAGCTGTAAACAGGTTTTGATATTTCCGTGTATCCCTCCACACAAATGGCGGGTTGTTTAGATTGATCATGATACTGAAATGCGACGGATGCGATTTCGATAGAATTGGGAGAAAACCATGAATAGACCTAGTTGGGATGAATATTTCATGCAAATGGCAGAACTCACAGCCCAAAGATCTACATGTCTGAGAAGACAGGTGGGAGCCATTATCGTGAAAGAAAAACACATAATAGCAACGGGATATAACGGCGCTCCGAAGGGATTGCCACATTGCGAAGAACTGGGGGGATGTTTGAGAGAGAAACTTGAAATCCCATCCGGAGAAAGGCATGAACTTTGCAGAGCTTTACATGCAGAGCAAAATGCCATAATACAGGCCGCTACGTTGGGACAGAGCATAGAAGGTGCTACCATATACATAACTCATCAGCCCTGTATAATTTGTGCCAAGATGATAATAAATGCAGGGATATCTCGCATCGTGATAAGGCGTGGATATCCGGATGAGATGTCCAGAGGAATGCTGAGAGAAGCCGGATTGAAAGTTGAACTTATAGGTGAGAACTAACAGACCCGACAGTTTGTATAAACCGGGAACAGTTTTGTTGAGAACTAAAAAAATCGTGCTTGAATTATATTTATTACACATAAAGTGAGGGAGAAAGTATGGCTGTATTCACACGTGGAGTTAAAAGAAAACCTTATGTGAAGATTGCAATTGTTGTTTTAATTGCAGCGTGCGTATTCGGATTGTGGATGCTGGGAAAAAGCAGGCAAAAATCCATAGATTCCAAAAATGAAGAAGTGAAGATAACCAAAACCATATTGGCTGAGTACTACGGAAATAATGATTCCAAGTTGTTCAAAGAAGATCCGAAAGATACTTCTCTAAAAGGAAATGCCAGTCTGGACAGCATAGGTGAGAAATTGGATAGCGGCGAAATAGATGTGGCTATACTAAAAGTTTCAGATGGAATAAAGCTGATAAATGACGGTAAGAAATTTAAAATTATAGGCACGCTGAGCCTCTTAAACAGAGAAGTCTTTTCCGACAGCAACCTGAGTAACGGGATTCGAGATTTTGCAGGGAAAAAAATAGAAATCGTCAATGGAAACCCTGTGAAATCCAATGTGGATACAGAGTCGGAGAAAGCGGATAACAGCAGAAAAAAAGTCAGAAAAAAGCGAAACCAGAAAATCAGAAACAATTCAAAATCGACGGTAAAATCGTTGGAAGAAATGGTCATCGGAGTTCTGGCAAGCAAAGATAACGTCAGGATTCAAAAAGGAAACATACGTACTGTCAGCGATACTGAAGATGTTGCACTCAATAGGAGAGAAATAGTTATAGGAAGTCCAAATGACATTAAAACGCTCGGAAGCAAAGGCAGATTTGCGACGAGAGGAACGCTGGGCGACTTGTGGCAGAATGCTTTTCAGGAAGACCTACCGGAATACATTATGGTTGTATCTTCAAAGTTCTCTGAAAATAGAAATGGCGAAATAGATGCCGTGGCAAAGCGTTTTTATAACGGTAAAAGTGCTTTTCAAGAGCGGAAAATAGTCGATTACTCAGAATCGAACAGAGGCACTTGGCTGGCTAGACAATTCTTGAATAAAATCAAGGCATTTGCACCCGATATCCTAAGAAAATCTGTAGATATAAGTGAGTATTTTCAATAATATAACAGAAATAGGCGGCAATGCGCTATGATGAAATTTAAGATGATTTGAATGAGGGGAATATGTTCATTGATTTGGTTGGAGATAACATATGATTTGGAATAGAGATGTTGAATTTAAAATTGTAAAGATTCAGTGGGAACGAATATTTTTAAATATTGAGATAGAAACGGAATATCGAGGGGAAGTTTCATTTGCTTTCAGCAGATTTAAAAGGCTGAATTTACAACAAATGGAAGCTAAAGAGACGGGAGTAACCGTCGAAGAGATGTTCGACCCTGCGGTGGAACCGGATTATGAATTTGAGATTAAGGAAAGTTACAACATAGATTATGACAGGTATGAAAATGGAAAATACTATTTTTCGATAAATATATCGGCGGTGGCTAATCGAGAATTTCTGGATAACGGAAAATGGAGAATTATCGCACAAATGCCGGAAAGCATTGCAGTTACAACCGTTACAAAGGACATCGCATATGATTTAGGGGAATACTCCAGGGTATTTCCGTACGGGAAAGACAAATACGCATACGTCATGTCCTTTGATTTGAGAAACTTTCGAGGTGAAAATCTCGAGTTGTATTTCAACAGCAGATTTCTGGTGGAAAACAGGAAATGGAGAAAGCGTAAATACATTCAGGAAGCCCGAAGCAGCAAAGGAAAACTTAAAAATTTCTATAAGCTGATAGTAATAGGTCTGATCAGAGCATTCTACATCGCAGTGTCCTCTACAACTCCCAAGAACGGAAAGAGAATACTGTTCATGTCTGAGACAAAAGATTTCATATGGGGTAATTTGAAAACAATTCACGACAGATTGTATGAACGAAATTTAGACGGTGAATTTAAAATAAAAGTCCATGCACGAAAATCTGTAGGTGCCAGACAGAGCGTGTTAAGCTGGATAAAAACGGTATTTCTAATTGCGCGAAGCAATTATATTTTCATAGACGATTACGCTCCCATATTCGGTTTTTTCAAGCTGAAAGACAAAACCAAATTGATTCAGGTTTGGCATGCGGGAGAAGGATTTAAGTCTGTCGGCTTTTCGAGGTTCGGCAAGACAGGATCTCCGTTTCCGACATCTTGTCATAAGGCGTACGACTATGCGATAACCGGCTCTGAAAATCTCATAAAAGTATATGAAGAAGTGTTCGGAATTGAGAAAGAGGCATTTTTACCCGTAGGTATGGCGAGGCTGGACGGATTCTTAGATGAAAAGAATATAGCAGACTTCAAAAAGGAATTTTATAAACAATATCCCGATTTCATAGATAAAAAAGTGATTTTATTCGCTCCGACATTTAGGGGATCCGGTCAAAAAAATGCATATTATGACCTGGATAAAATAGATTTGGATGAAATATATAAGTTCTGCGGCGATAAGTGGATATTCGTCATAAAACTTCATCCCTTTATCGACAACGGTTTCGAAATCCCTGAAGAATACCAAGATAAAATTTTTGATTTCTGGGATTATCAGGATATAAACAAGCTATACTATGTCACTGACTTGCTCGTTACGGATTACTCATCAAACTATTACGACTATGCCTTATTGGAAAAACCTGTCATATTCTACACTTACGACAGAGAATTTTATGAGCTTACCAGGGGTGTCCACAGAGGAGTTAAACAACATGCCCCCGGCAAAGTGGTAGAAAGTTTTGAGGAGTTTTTGCAAGCTCTGAAAGATGAAGATTTTGAGGAAGAGAAGATAAAAGAATTTGCAAAGGAAAACTTTGGACATTACACCGGTGACGGCGCAGATAAAGCTATAGATGAAATTCTTTTGAAAAAGGAGGTAATCGAGTAGAAATCCTACTCGCAAGATCATATGGGAAAGAATATAGGAATAATTTTTGCAGGCGGAAGCGGAGTTAGAATGGGTGCGGGAATTCCGAAACAGTTTTTGGAAGTGAACGGCAAGCCGATTATAATTCACACCTTGGATATCTTTGAAGATCACAACGATATAGACGAGATTTACATAGCTTGCAAGGCTGAATATATAAATAAACTGAAAAAAATGCTCGATAGGTACTGGATCAAAAAAGTGGCGGAAATCGTCCCGGGCGGTGAAACCGGTCAAGATTCCATTTTAAATGCCTTAAAAGCCGCAAAAAAGAACTCGGGCAAAGACGATATAGTTTTGATTCACGACGGTGTCAGACCTTGTATAACAGAAGACATCATCACAAATGCCATAGCGTTGGTTAAAGACAAGGGGTCTGCAATTACCTGTACAGAGCTTTTTGAAACCCCTGTAGTCAGCCATAACGGTGAAACTGTAGAGGATGTTCCAAAAAGAGATAATTTCTACACTGCACAGGCCCCACAATGCTTCTACATAGATGATATTTTAGAAGCACACAGCAAAATCAGGAAGATAAATCCTCGCTATGAGGGAATCGTCGATAGCTGTACTCTTATGCGAAGCATAGGAAATGAGGTAGCTATTTTATTGGGTAACAGAGGAAATATAAAAGTTACGACACCTGAAGACCTGTATGTTTTCAGAGCTATGATAAACTATAGGGAAACGCAGGATGCATTTGGTTTTAATGCAAATGAAATGCCTGAAAAGAGAAGGCGAAATAAATAGTTGTTTGAGTGTTTTAGGCTGTAAGTACAGCCTTTTTTATTTATATGGTAAAGTGACATTTGTCACTTTATGTTATGACAATATCCAACTGATATTATACGATAAAACGTATATAATTAAATCATATATAGTGACTTAATGGAGGAGAAAAATGGAAAGCTTAGTCAAAGTGAAAGGCTTAAAAAAGCAGATCAAAAGCAAGACTATATTGGAAGATATAAGTTTTGATATATACAAAGGAGATTGTGTTGCACTGATCGGACCTAACGGGGCAGGAAAAACCACACTTATGGATGTGCTCATAGGCGAGAAATTTCCGACGAAGGGCGAAGTTGAAGTTCTGGGCAGACGACCGGGCGAAGTCAAACTTAAAGAAAAAGTTGCAGTTCTGGCACAAATCAATGCCGTACCCAAGAGAATCAAAGTAAAAGAGTTAATCGACTTCTTTCGAAACATATATCAAGATTCTCTCAGTATAGAAGAAATAAACGAATATTTAAGATTTACAGATGATCAGAAAAATCAATTCGCTGACAAATTGTCTGGTGGTCAAAGAAGGTTGCTAATGTTCATTTTAACCTTGGTAGGAAAACCTGAATTTCTGATTTTAGATGAACCCACAGCAGGCATGGATACATCTACGAGACAGAGGTTTTGGGAGATAGTTGAAAAGCTGAAAAACGATGGTGTAACGATACTGTATTCTTCCCACTACATCGAAGAAGTGGAGCATACGGCGGAAAGAATCTTCGTTTTAGATAAGGGACATCTGTTAAAAGACACCACTGCCCATGCTATGAGAGCGGAAGAACCGGAAAAATACTTTACGCTACCGACCAAATTAAAATCCGCAGTCGAAAAGATACCGGATGTATACGATTTGAAAATACAAAGAGACTGTATAGAATTTACGACGAAGGACGGAGAGAAGGTTTGGAAAATTCTCCAGGAAAACGGAGCGACTTTCAAAGATTTGGAAGTTTCAAACAGAACTCTTTTAACCAGTTTGTTCATGAGCACGGGAAAATATGATGAAAGAGAAAGCGATGATGGTACAGCAAAGAAAAGAAGGAAAAAATAATGTGAGAGGAGTCTTTTAGATGAATACATATAAACCGTTAATAAAAGTAGAACTGATCTTTACTAAAAGAAACTTATTTACCGTGATGATGACAGTAGGCATACCGACAGCGTTTTTCTTATTGTTTTCATCCGTTTACGACATAGGGGGAACGGCGGAGCAACAGAGAGAATTTGTAAAGCAAATAATGTTTAACATGGCAGCTATGTCTGTTATAGGCGTGGGACTTTTCACATGTCCGTTCATGATGTTGGAAGACAAAACAAACCAGTGGATACAGATTATACGTAGATCCCCGGTTGGGCTTTTCAGATATTACGTGGTGAAATTCTTGCGAATGATCGCATATTATCTGATGGGAATAATAGCTTGCTTCGTGGTGGGTGCATATGTGAAGGACGTTACTATGCCAGTAAAAGAATGGATTATAACCAGTGCAACCATAGTGTTGGGCAGCCTTATGTTTCTGATACTGGGTATGGCGATCAGCCTGATCAATTCAGAGCAAGCCATATCGGCCGTGTCAAATCTGTTGTACTTCGGATTGGCTATTGTCGGAGGTCTTTGGGTTCCGGTGAAGCTATTTCCGCAATGGATGCAACACATTGCGAAAGCAACTCCGACATACCATCTGATGAACGTGGTGAATAAGTATGTGGAAAATAAAACCGTGTCGTTTACATCCATAGGTATGATGCTTGCATACTCGGCTTTATTTGCAATCATAATTGCAGCGGTTAGAAAAAATCAGGAAGTCAAGTAATCATTCATCATCCCTTACGAACGCCGTCTCCAGCTGCCGACATCGCACTGAAGATGGTTTTTCATATTAATATGTTGTGGTAGAATAAAAACGATAAGCAAACTTGAATTTGTGATATTAAGCTATAATCTTTGAGATTTTATGGAAAGGTATAGAATGTACGATAAATTGGAAAAAGAAAAATTTAAACGAGAAATATTGCCATTTTATATTTCACTGATATTTTTTGTGTTTCCAATCTACGGAATTATTGCAGGCATATATAAGTTTTATGTACTATGGCTTACAATCGGTGGGATACTTTCATACGTATATCTGGTTCACGGAAAAAGCAGATTTTTTTTAGCAATCGCTTGGATATGCTTGCTGGCCTACATAAGTTATTTGACCCTATATGTGGCACCTCCAAACATATTATTTATGTTTTATCCCACTAATATCATGATTTGGAAATTCAACGACAAACTGATATCAGTGAGGTTTATCTCATTTTTTATGGTCATCAACTCATGTTTGTTCTACATAATATTTTTAAGCAAATATCCTGATAAAGTATCTATATTGATTTTCTATACCCTGTGTTTCGGCACGTTTTTCATACAGCGAAAAGTCAAAGAATTGGATGAAATAAAAAATGAGAGGCTGAGACATAATGCATACATAAACGCACTTCTTGCAGAAAATGAAAGGAACAGAATATCCAGGGACTTACACGATACGCTGGGGCACATATTTGTGACCCTAAAGGTAAAATCGGAATTAGCTGTAAAATTGATAGAAAGAGGCAATATCAAAGAAGCTGAGAAAGAACTTTCTGACATCGCAGAAATATCTAAAAAATCCATGGCGGAGACTAGAGCTATAGTCACAGATTTGAGATTCAGAACAGTATCTGATGTGTTGAAAAATATAGGAGATGTCTTAGATGGTGCAGGGATTTCGCACAGTATGTCGATAAATGACGACTTGGATAATTATAGCTCCACAATCCAGGGACAAGTGTCTATGATCTTACAGGAAGGCGTAAACAACATCATAAAGCATAGTAATGCAAAAAACGTAAAAATTATCCTGTCGACGGATAAAATAAAACATGATAAGAAAATTCACATAATAATTGAAGATGACGGTGTCGGTTTCAGTAAAATAACAGGAGAGGAATTGATGAGTCTCAGGGAGAGGGTTTCTTTAAGAAATGGAGAAATTAAAATAATCCATCAAAAAAATCCTACAAAGATAAAAGCGTCGCTGAGAATAGAAAATATGGAGAAAGAGGAAAAATTGAAAAAGTTGGAATTCGGAGGAGAAACATGAAGGTATTAGTTGCAGAAGACCAGAGCATGCTGAGGGATGCCTTATGCCGGCTGCTGCAAATGGAAGATGAAGTGGACGAAGTCACACCTGCTGCAAATGGTGAAGAAGCTATATCTCTGATGAGAAATGATAATTTTGATGTGGCGATTTTAGATATAGAAATGCCCGAAAAAAATGGCTTAGAAGTACTGAAGTGGGTCAGAGCAAGAAAAAAAGAAATAGGAGATGTCAAGGTCATCATCATGACCACTTTCAAAAGAAGTGGATACTTTGAAATGGCTTTAAATAACGATGTGGATGCTTATGTGCTCAAGGACAGGTCAATATCTGACTTGATGGGGACAATTCATAAAGTTCTGACAGGAGAAAAGGAGTATTCTCCTGAATTGATGGAAAACATATTTACAAACAAAAATCCGTTGACTGAACACGAAAAGGAAATTTTAAAAATGATAAGCACGGGAAATTCCAATAGAGATATTTCCGAAAGGTTGCACCTATCAGAGGGCACCGTTAGAAATTACATATCAAATATATTAAATAAATTGGAATGCAAAAACAGAACCGAGGCTTCTAAAAAAGCCGCAGATAAAGGCTGGATACTTTAGCACAAAAATCCCCCACCCTTTCAGTATATCACATTTTTTTGCTGAAACTGTAGTCTTGTGCAGGCGTACACATAGTGGTAGTATTAGGAAAATGAGATATATAAAATAAAAGGAGGGATTGACATGAAAAATAAGAGCAATTTGAGTAGATATTTAATATCTTTAGCTGTGTTTGTAATTCTAAATCCGTTTATTTGTTACATACTAAAACAGTTGAACAAAAATGCATCTAAAATTGCGAATATGAACGCTGATATGATAGCTTATATCTCTCTGGATGTTTTATCAAATGTGCTCGTCGCTGTGTTTATATCAGTGGGTGTGTTTTTAATTTACAAAATCATGAAATACAAAAATCTAGCGATAAACATCATAATAGTTGTATTTTTACTGGTTTGCAGCATCATAATTCCGTTCATAGGAAATGCATATATTTGGATTATGTCGGACATGAGTTATTTCTTTACTAATTTCACAATTCTCTTTGCAGTCTCCGTATTGTCTTGGATATACATAAACTCAAGAGATAAAAATAATCATAAAGCTGAAAACGATTGAATTACGACATACAATTATATAAGACAGTGCTAATTTTACACAGGCTCCGGCAGGCGATATCGGAACTATAAATCATAAGATTTTAGAAATTTGTTCGCATCCCTGCCGGAGTTTGTTTGCAAAATATACTTATTCCTGTCATATGAATAATTGTAATGTTGCGGTTCTGATCAGAAATTAGATAATTTGTAAAATCAATGGAATTTCAATGGAAAATATATTGATAACAAAATCAACATAGACTATAATTAAAGGATATACTTACAATTTTTTATATAACTTATACAGACATATGTATGTACAGCCATCAAAAATTATATGAACTGTTTAGATGGCGATAAAATATATTTGGAATAAAGGAGAATACTGATATGGGAGTTTTGAGAGAAGATATAGATAACATACTGAAACAGGATATAAACTGGGATAAACTCAGAAAATCCAATGTTTTAATCACCGGTGCAGGTGGAATGTTGGGAAGCTATATGATGAAAACTCTGATAGTGTTAAACGAGGAGAAATCATTTGATATGAATATCTACGTTTTGGTCAGAGGTGAAAACAGAATTCCTCCGAAATTTAGAAAAAAGGTGAATATTATAGTTCAAAGTGTCATCCAACCGGTAGATTGTGATGTTCCTTTCGATTTTGTAATCCATACTGCCAGTCCGGCAAGTCCGAAGATTATGAAAGATGATCCCGTCGGAACAGTTGCGGCAAACGCCATAGGAACCTATTACACTTTGGAAGCTGCTAAAAGGGGCAGCGGCAAGGGCTATCTGTTCATATCTTCCCGAGAGATTTACGGACAGCCATATGAAAATCAAAAGATATTTACCGAAGAAACCTATGGATTTGTGGATCCTCTGGATGCCAGGTCCTGCTATCCCGAGGGAAAAAAAGTGGCGGAAACCATGTGTGCATGTTATAGAGCTCAATATGGAATAGATGCTAAAATCGCTCGGCTTGCTCATACTTTCGGTCCCGGTATGTCTTTGGACGACGGACGAGTTCAAGCGGATTTTCTGAGAAATCTTGTAAACGATGAAGATATCGTTTTGAAAAGCGACGGTTCCGCCATTAGAACATATACTTATGTAGGCGATGCAGTTGCGGCTCTATTTTACATATTGCTCAACGGCACAGAGACGGTTTACAACATCTCCAGCGAAGCGGATACTGTATCCATAAAGGGACTGGCGGAAGCTATGGTGAAAGCATATCCTGAAAAAAATCTGCAGTTGAAATTTGAGATTCCCAAAAGCAAATCAAATAACGGAAGTGCTCCTTTCACATTAGGTGTTTTAAACAGTGATAAATTGAAGAAATTAGGCTGGAAACCGAAATATTCCCTAATAGAAGGCATTAGAAGAACTGTTGAGTTTCTGCGAGAACAGTAGATTGTTTCAGCTTTTACAGAAAGATTAGAGGTGATGAGATGAAAAAATACAATATCGAAACCAACTGCATACACGGCGGATATAGAGCGAAAAAAGGAGAACCGCAGGTGCCTGCCATCGCTCAAAGTACTACTTATAGGTATTATGACGGTGCAGATATGGCGGATTTATTTGATTTGAAAGAAGCCGGATTTTTCTATTCCAGAATCGGAAATCCGACAGTAGGAATTTTTGAAGATAAGATGGCATCTTTAGAAGGTGGTGTCGCCGGAGTTGCGGCCGCTTCCGGAAGTGCCACAATTTACAGCACTATTTTAAATATATGCCAAAAGGGGGATCACATAGTGAGTTCATCCTCAATTTATGGCGGAACGTTTAACCAATTTAAGGTTACTCTTCCGGCACAGGATATAGAGGTTACTTTCATAGATCAAAACAATTCTCTTGAAGAGCTGAAAAAAGCAATCAAACCTAATACCAAAGCTGTATTTGCAGAAACGTTGAGCAATCCCGGAATGGAAGTTTTGGACTTTGAAAAATTCAGGTTGTTGGCTGATTTTGCAAAATCACCTCTCATAGTTGACAATACCCTCGCTTCGCCATATTTGTGCAGACCTATTGAACACGGTGCAAATATCGTTGTAAACAGTGCTACAAAGTGGATAGACGGACATGCCACTTCCATGGGCGGAATAATGGTCGATGGTGGAAATTTCAACTGGGAAGAGCATAAAGATAAATATCCGGGCTTGGTAGAACCCAATGAAAGCTATCACGGATTGAAGTTTTATGAAACTTTTGGAGATGCTGCATTTGCCGTAAAATACAGAGTGCATATTCTGAGAGATTTGGGATTCACAATGGCTCCTCAAAATGCTTTTTTAAATATTCAAGGCTTGGATACCCTCCATCTAAGAATGGAAAGACATAGTGAAAGCGCTTTGAAAATCGCTCGCTTTCTGGAAGATCATCCGGAAGTTGAATGGGTGAATTATCCGGGGTTGAAGAGCAGTAAATCTTATGAAGCGGGACAAAAATATATGCCTAAGGGTCGTGGCGGAGTTTTAACCTTTGGAGTGAAGGGTGGAAGCAAAAGAGCTGCCCAAGTTTTAGGCAATCTTGAATTAGCCAGCCTCGTAACTCACGTCGGCGATATCAGGACGAGCGTATTGCATCCGGCGAGCACAACTCACAGGCAACTGAGCGAAGAAGATCAGATCAAGGCAGGTGTCAGACCTGAAATGATAAGGTTGTCAGTAGGCTGTGAGAACTACGAGGATATTGAAGCAGACTTTAAAAATGCTTTGAAAAATTAAAATAGAAAACGAGAGAGAAGGATAATATGCCAGTAATAATACCTAACGGATTGCCGGCGAGAGATAAACTGAAAGAGGAGAATATCTTCACGATGAAAGAAGGCAGAGCCGAAACCCAGGATATCAGACCTCTTGAAATTGCCATAGTAAATCTGATGCCGACAAAACTTGCAACGGAAACTCAGTTTTTAAGAATGTTGTCAAATTCACCTCTCCAAGTGAACATAACCCTAGTTAGAATGGAGAGCCATCGTGCACAAAATGTCTCCGATGATCATTTGGACAATTTCTATAAAACCCTCGACGAGATAAAAAAACAAAGATTCGACGGAATGATAATCACAGGAGCTCCCGTGGAATTTTATAAATTCGAGGATGTTGACTATTGGAACGAACTGACTGAGCTTTTGGACTACAGCAAAAAAAATGTATACAGCAGAATGTTCATATGCTGGGGTGCTCAAGCGGGGCTATACTATCATCACGGCATTGATAAAAACGTTCTGGATAAAAAGATCTTTGGAGTTTATGAACAGTGTGTCGTCCGTAAAAACAGCCCTCTGATGAGAGGTTTTGACGATGTTTTCTATGCTCCACACAGCAGAAATACTGAGGTTTCCAGGAAAGAAATACTGAAAAGATCGGAACTTAGAATCTTAGCTGAGTCTGATGAAGTCGGACCTCACATCATCGCAACGGACAACGGCAGAGAGATATACATCATGGGACATCACGAATACGATAAAGAAACCCTGGCACAGGAATATTTCAGGGATGTTGAAAAGGGAGTTGATATTGACCTCCCCGCCAACTATTTCAAAGACGACAATCCCGAAAAGGAAATAGTCATGAAGTGGAGAGGTCATGCCAGCTTGCTGTTTGGAAATTGGCTGAACTACTACGTATACCAAGCTACTCCTTACGATATAAACGAATTTTAAGATATGCCAAGATATGTTGTTCATCGAACGTCTATCGCCCTCTTTCAGTTGAAAATGAACAAGGTTTCAAGGCTGATTACCGCAGCTACGAAAAATGCGAGCGTGTTTTTGCGACAGCACTTTATGAAAGAGAGTTTTCGATATGGAAAAAATCACGCTTGATGAAAAAATCAATTTGAAACCAGTATGTAAGTTTGTCAATCTTCACATTACACAATTGTTACTGTTAAATGATGTCAAAATGTTGTAAAATATATATGAGGAATGAAATGTCATTTTCATTGTAAAAATTTGCAATGATGAATTATAAACGAAGAGCAGGAAGGAAAACTGGGATGGAAAGAGACGAAATTACAAGATCAACAGACAATGAAATGTCTGCATCTTCAGCTGACGATGCTAAAAAATCGAATACGGAAAGCGGTGCCTTTCGCAGTAATGAAAACCCATCGGGGAATGATAGTTTTGAAAAGAGAAACTTCGAAGATGAAAACCTTGAAAATAAAACATTTGACAGCGAAGATTTCGAAGGGAATTTCGATGAAAACCTCGAAGAAAATTTTGACGAAGGCTTTGAAGAACAGGATACAGATGAGGACTCTCAAAAAAAATTCATAAAGAGTAAAAACGACTTTTTCAAAGGATTTTTATTCGGATCGTTGATCACTATCATCATAATAACTCTGTTGTTCTCAACTGTCGTTCAGGGAAACATCACGGGTGCGAACACTGACAGCAAATTCAATGAGATCAAGGATATCATTAAGCAGAGATATCTCTATGGAGATGAAGTTAAAAGAAATAATCTCAACTCAGGCATGTACAAGGGATACGTGATGGGGCTGGGAGATCCTTATTCCGAATATTACAGTGCGGAGGAATACAGAGCGTTAAAAGAAGCCACTTCCGGGCATTTTTACGGTATAGGTGCTGTCTTCAGATTGGAAGATGGCAAAGTTAAAGTCATGAGAACCTACGAAAATTCCCCGGCACGACAGGGGGGAATAGAAGATGGAGATGAGCTTTTAGAGGTAAACGGTAAAAGTGTCAACGGCAGAAAGTTGCAGGATATTTCCGGAGAAATAAAAGGGGATAAAGATACCAAGGTAACCTTAAAACTCTATAGGAGTAAAACCGGAAAGACCTTCGAAAAAACCCTGGTCAGAAAAGATATTGTAATAGAAAGCGTGTCGTATAAAATGCTGAGTAACAGAATCGGGTATATAAAGATTTCCGAGTTCACAGCTGAAACGTTCAATCAATATCAAAAGGCTGTAGCAGAGTTGGAAAAACGGGGAATGAAAGCCCTCATTGTAGATTTGAGAAATAATCCGGGTGGCGTGATTAAATCCACAGCACAAATTCTGGACAGCATATTACCAGGGGGAAAAATCGTCTATACAAAAGATAAATATGGACATATCAATACTTGGAATTCCGATGAAGCACACAAGTTTACAAAACCTATGGCTGTGCTGATAAACGGATACAGTGCCAGTGCTTCAGAAATCTTTGCAGGTGCTATACAGGATTATAAAAAGGGTCCTATAATAGGCGAGAAATCGTATGGGAAGGGCATAGTTCAGCAGATTATAGATCTAAAGGACGGATCAGGAATCAAATTGACGGTTTCAGAGTATTATACGCCTAAAGGAAGAAGATTGCACAAAGTAGGAGTAAATCCTGATATTGAAGTAAAGGCCATCGGAGATGGCAGCAATCAGTTGGAAAGAGCTGTCACCGAGCTGAAGAAGCGAATAAGATAGCAATTATATGAAGTTAAAATTAAAGGACACCTCAAAAGGTGTCCTTTAAAAGTAAAAATAGTTTTGTTCACGTAATCTGCTGAAGAAGGCTATCGCTTGGCACTACAACGGATTGTTTGGCCAGCGACATGAGTCTAGATAGTGCAATCACAAAATCGCTTTACTAAAACATATCTTTAGCATATAATTACAAATATAATTTAACATATTTTTCAAAAGTATGCAATATTATCGTTAGAAAAATATTTAACAAAATTGAAATAATTTTTAGAATATTCTTTCATCGTATGAAATTTTCAAAATAACAGCCGAACTTATGGCTATATTGGTGAAATCCGAAAATTAAGTCTGAAAAGGCTAATCGAATGTAAATATGAAGCGAATATTGTAAATTTAGAGGATTTATTTATGGGCGATATTAAAAATTTTTTATGTGGTATATTGATTGGAATTTCCAATGCCATACCGGGGGTAAGCGGCGGAACTATGGCTGTTATACTCAATATGTACGATAAAATTTTAGAAGCCGTGAGCATAAGCAACTGGAGACGGCACAAGAGATTTTTAGCGGTTTTCTCATTGGGAATGGTCGTGGGTATCGTCGGTCTGAGCAAGGTTATAATTCCTCTCAGAGAAAATCATCCGATGATTTTGGGATTCTCCTTCATAGGTTTGATCATAGGCAGTCTACCGTTAATTTTTTACCACTGTAAAAGTTCTGATGGTGCCATAAAGCCATTTAACGTATTATTAGGCGTCGTAGCATTTTTGTCCATGGTGGTGATGAGCTTTATCAATAAGGGAGAGCTTATTGCGCAGAGCAGTGCTTTCCAAAGCATAGATATCAAAATGGCACTGATTTTGATTTTTTCCGGGATTTTAGGATCAATTGCAATGATCATTCCGGGAATAAGCGGCTCTCTTGTAATGCTCCTCATCGGTACGTATACAACAGTCATGGAGAGCATTGCCAAGTTCAATTTCCCCGTAATATGCCTGACCGGCATCGGAGTTCTGATAGGGTTGGCAATAGGCTTTAAAGGAATAAAAATCGCATTGGACGTCTTTCCACAAGCGATGTACTTTATAATTCTGGGACTGGTAGCAGGCTCGATATTTCCTGTATATCCCGGTTTTACCCTGAATAGCGAAGGTGTTGTCGCAATATCGGCATGCCTCCTCCTGTGCTGTATATGTTATATTTCTGCCAGGGGAGAAATGAAGAAATAAAAGGATGTAATTGTCCTATCGCCGAATTCCGTCTGAAAACGAATTTTTAAACTACGCTTTATGAAAATGAGAATGAATAAATTTTAAATGAACCGAAACAAAACATCCGATATGACTGTTCTTAGAATTGTGACAGGTTATAATCGGATGTTTTTTTGTACGGATATTCAAGTGATCCAACTTAAAATGTCTATTCTCTCCACAGATTTGTCAACTGTTTTACGCTGTCTGAAATCTCCGTCAAAGGAATCTGATTATAGTAAAAAATCATATCTTTGATTTTTAAATCATCTGTTTTTACTGCCGGACTCTCAATTACATTTAACCCCAGCGACTCCGCTTCCGCCGACAGTATTGCCGCTGATTTTCCAGTATTGACTTTTAATGAAACTGTTATTCCCGAATACGTGTTGTGGATTGTAATGAAATCGTCAGCTGTTTTCTTCATTTGAGAGATTACCGCATTTAATTTCTGAGAATACAATCTGCGAAGCTTTTTTATTCCCGACATGTATTTGCCTTCAGCCATATACAGAGAAAGTGCTAATTGTTCAGTCTTGGAACACGTCTGCGAATACGAGTCTTTACTCTCTACATACTTTTCCAGCGGTTTTTCCGGCAATACCATATAGCTTATCTTTATGGCGGGAAATAACGTGGATGAAAAAGATCCGAGATAAATTACTCTATTGCTATGGTCCAAACTTTTTAGAGCCGGTATCGGTCTGCCGAAATATCTGAGTTCGCTGTCATAATCATCTTCGATGATATAGCTGTCATTCTTCTCCGCCCATGCCAACAGGTCGTATCTGCGACCAATGGGCATCACCGAGCCTGTCGGAAACTGATTGGACGGATTTACATAAACTGCGGAAGGTATGTTCACAGGTAATTTTTCAATTTCTATACCGTCATCCAATACAGGTATTTCAAAGATACTGAACCTGTTGTTCCTGAAAATTTGAGTCACGGGAGCATATCCCGGTGTCTCCGTTGCAACGGTATATATGTCGAGATCCTGCAAAACTCTAGATAGATGTTGCGAAGTTTGCTGCGTTCCGGCGGAAATAATCACTTGATCGGGACTACATGAAACCCCTCTGAAAGAATACAGATACTTGGCAATCTCATATCTCAAAGCCGATTCTCCCTGTGAGTCCGATTCGGAAAGCAGCATGTGCGAACAATTTGTCAGGACTTTATTTATGCACTTCTTCCACTTATTAAAGTCAAAACAGCTTGTATCTACTTTAAACCTCAGCGAACTGTCGCTGAAGCGCTGTAAGACATCGTGTGGCTGTGTTTCGTCAAAAGAAGTCGCAAACACATCGGAAGGCACCACATCGTTCATAGCGTATAGCGGATTCAAAGAATTCGCAACATAGTAACCGCTTTGAGGTTTGCTGTAAATGTATCCCTCTACCATCAACTGAGAGTACGCCAAATCGACCGTAGTCACACTCACTCCTAAATCTGCAGACAGATTTCTCAGAGAAGGTAATTTTTCTCCAAATGCAATTTCTTTGGATAAGATGGCGGATTTTATATGTTCATACAGTTGTATATACAATGGAATCTGTGAATTTTCAATTAAATTTGGAATTATAGCTTTCAAAATTTTCTCCTGTTCAAATAACTTTCCTTCGATTTTATATGCAAAGTGTATATATGAAAATTTTAAATTTTGTATATTTAGATAATATCATTTTTGAGATATACTAACAATAGAAAAGTGTGATCCAAATGAAAAATGCAGTTGGCAGTCAAAAATGGAAACTTTGTAAATTCAAATGTGAGAAGTTCTTTGCAGTCAAACGCACAACATGATGAGAATTTCGACTCTGCTATTGCAAACATATTGAGGTCAACAGTTACTGAGGTTGGAGGTGTTTGTATGACGAATAAAAGATCATTAAACGAAAGAGTTGTCACCACGGGACTCATGATGGCATTGGTGGTCGTTATGACCATGATAATCAGGGTTCCTGTTCCGGCTACAAACGGATACATACATTTAGGTGATTGCATGATATTCTTCTCCGTGCTTCTGTTAGGTTGGAAGTGGGGAGCCGCTGCTGCCGGTATCGGTTCGGCGTTGGCGGATTTATTTGCGGGCTATGCTTCATACGCTCCGATTACTCTGGTTATAAAAGGATTGATGGCGGTAGTGATGGGACTGTGCATAGACTATGCTATAAAAAAGGGATTTTCAAAGATCGGCTTACAGATTATGGAAGTGAGTTCTATGATAATATCGGGGCTTTTCATGGTAGCCGGATATTACTTATATGCGAGTATCATTTCAGGGAACTTCATAGTTCCATTGAGTTCAATTCCAATGAACTGCATCCAATTTGGAGTTGGAGTGGTTCTTGCGAAAATTCTCGCTATGGCGCTTACAAAAACTCCTGCAAGAAATCTTTTTGAATACGTCAGTGCTATATAGACAGCTGAAAATTAAATGTAAAATCTGGCATATATTAGATTTAAAATATTTTGATAGTGCTATAACCCCTTTTAAACACTGATGAATTCTATGACAGTTCGCGTAAAATATTTCCGTGAACTGTTATTTTATATTTATGCAAAGGGTATGATCTGATAAAAAACGCATATTCGGTAAGCTATGTTATAATGAGGTCCAACGGAATAAATGCGACTGAACGAATGTGGAAAGAAAGGATATTGTCCGATGAGCAACAAAAAGCGATGGATTATAATTTTGATATACGCAGTTTCAATTATAGGAATATTTTTTCTGGGTCAAAGGATTATTCTGGATAAGACAATTCCGATGGATCGATTGCGCATATATCAGTATATGTGCTATTTTGCCATTCTGGGGGTTACACATATATTCAGTAGAGAAAGTATCAAACAATATAAAGCGGAATTTTCCATTAAAAATTTCATTAAAAATATAATAATCGGAATATTGATATTTGTAATTTTATTTTTTGTATTTATTTTCGTATCAGGATTCAGTGTTTTCTCAATGAAAATTCATATGGGAATCCCACAATTTTTATACATGCTATTTTTTCAAATCTGCATAGTCGGTGCTACGGAAGAAATTTCATTCAGAGGATTTCTTCTAAGGGAGATAAGTGCTGCAACAACCGGTAATTTAGGGATTTTTTTGTCATCGGCACTATTTGCTGTAGTCCATATAAAATTCGGTCTTCCAACTGTAATTTTATCAACCATATTCGGATTTATCCTTGCCGCCTTGAGAAGGGATGTAAGGATATCTTTAACCTCACTGGCGATAGCTCACGGACTCCTGAATGCACTCTTAATAATTATCAGTGAAAACGTTATGCGATAAATTTAAAAATATAAAACTTTAATTAGAATTTAAAAGAAAAGAGGAATATTTATCATTTTATCTGTCTTTTTTCATGTTCTAAAAAATAAAAAATTATTCACAACCAATCTCGTTAAAAATGCGTAGTACATAAAGCCTCCCCCTTTTCATAATCGCTTTAAAAGCCAATTTGTGATATAATGAATACATTATGGAACAGAAAACAATGGAACAAATTGAAAAATTAAGTGATATATTAAAGGGTGACGGTCGTGTGGTCTTCTTCGGCGGTGCAGGTGTGTCAACGGAAAGCGGAATTCCCGATTTCAGATCGGAACAGGGCTTATACAAAGCCAAGCAGGAGTACGGATATTCACCGGAAGAAATTTTGTCACACAGTTTTTTTATGCGAAATGAAGAGATATTTTTTGATTACTACAAGAAAAATTTAATTTACAACAATGCAAAGCCCAACAAAGCCCATCTCGGTTTAGCAAAACTGGAAGAGAATGGCAAATTATCAGCAGTGATAACTCAGAATATAGACGGGCTGCATCAGTTGGCAGGTAGCAAAAACGTCTATGAACTTCACGGAAGCATACTCAGGAACTCATGTATGCAATGTGATGCAAAATACGATTTGGCATATATAATGGACGATGACCACTGCACCGGAACTGTACCGAAATGTGAGAAATGCGGCAGTACCGTAAAACCCGATGTAGTGCTGTTTGAAGAAGCCCTCGACGACTATCAAATCACCAACGGAATACGCGAGATTTCCGCAGCTGACACTCTCATCGTGGGGGGAACTTCACTGGTGGTGTACCCGGCAGCAGGCTTAATTAGCTACTTCAAAGGGAAAAATCTCATCTTGATAAATAGAGATGAAACCCCTTATGACAGCAGGGCAAATCTTGTAATCCATGAAAAAATAGGAAAGGTATTTGAAGAGATCATATGAACATATTAGTTGTAAACGACGACGGAATACATGCGGATGGGCTAAATGCTCTAATTGAGCCTTTAGCTCAAATAGGTCAAGTGTATGTGATTGCTCCTGACTCGCAGAGAAGCGGTTCGAGTCACAGCCTTACCATGAGAAAAAAATTAAAATTCGTAAAAAAGAATATTCCCGGTACAAAAATGGCATTCAGCCTTTCAGGAAATCCGGCGGACTGTACTAAAATGGGACTGGCTTTGCTGAATAGATTTAAAATCAAAATAGACCTGGTGGTATCCGGCATAAATCACGGTGGAAATCTTGGAGAAGATGTAATATACAGCGGAACTTGCGGAGCGGCTAGAGAAGGTATCTTAAACGGAGTTATGGGTATGGCTGTCTCTTTGGACGGAAGTGCTCCGACGGATTTCAAACATGCTGCTGAAATTGCAAAAAATATGGCACTGACACTGAAGAGAGATTGGATTGAAAATCCGAAATTCTTCCTGAATATAAATGTGCCTGATGTTTCTGCGGAAAAAATCAAAGGTTTTAAAGTGACAAAGCTGGGCATAAGAGAATATGTGAATTGGTTTGAACCGAAAGATATAGGCGAAGGCACAGGTGAAGTGATAGAAGTATTTTACGGTGGCACTCAGCGAGCCATACCTAAGGAAGATCATGAATCGATTGATAATGACGTGGAAGCAGTAGACAATGGATATATTGCTATTACACCGGTCTTCATCGACGCAACGGATGTGAAGAACTTTGACTTGCTGACAGAGGTCATAAAATCCATGGATTGTCCAGCGTAGGGTGTAACTGAAGTTTTGCAGTTATATATTCAACTATGAACTTTTGCTGTAGAATTGCTATGAGCAGAGATAAAGTGTCGGAACGACTATATTTTTTAAAATATGAAATCGAAGTAAAGTTTGTCTGAGGAGGCGAAATAGATGAATGAAATGAAGAAATTATTCAATAAGAAAGAAATTGTTGCAGTCAGCTTGGATATGCAAGGTTCACTGATGAGTGCCGTTCACAACGGTGAATTCATGAAACAGAGGGCTATTAAATTTTTTAAATCTCTGGGAGTCTTAGATGTTCCGATACTTGTTACACAGCAGTATACGAAAGGACTGGGAATGACTGACGAAGACGTGAAAGCTGCTATAAAAGATTTCAGCTATATAGATAAGACTTCTTTCAGTTGCGTAAAAAATTCCGAGTTCATGCAAGCTCTTAAATCCACAGGAAGAAAAAGAGTGGTGCTGACAGGGATGGAAACTCATATCTGCGTTCTGCAGACGGCTATGGACCTTTTAGACGAAGGGTATGAGGTCTACATAGTCGAAGACTGCACATCTTCCCGAGCGAAAATAGATAAAAAAGTCGCTATTGAAAGAATGTTTAGCGAAGGTGTAAAAGTTGCCACGTACGAATCGATTTTATTTGAGTGTTTGGGTGGTGCCGGATCTGACGAGTTCAAACAGATTTCAAAGATAATAAAATAGATGAATTTTGAAAGAAGGTAAATCAAGGAGTATATGTATATTTTTAAAAATCAAGTGACCCTGGAAAACAGAGATTCCCTCGAAAAATATTTGAAAGGATTCAGATATAAAACTTCCGGGTTAACTTTCTCTTCTCTTTATATGTGGAGAGATATAAATTTGTTCAGCTGGGAAAAATTGGGTAAATACGTATGCATCTGCGGTACCAGCCATTTAGAGTTGGAAGAAGACATAATCTTGCCCTTTATGGATGCTCCGCTGACAGAGGACGGAACTTATCATGCCGACGAACTGAAAAAAACCGTATTGATGGCAAAGGAAAGATTTGAAGAAAACGGGCAACCCTTCTCCATGAGACTGGTGCCAAAAAGTGTTCTGACACATTTGGAAGATGCCTTTGGAGATAGGCTGATTGTAGAGGATGACAGGGCGAACTACGATTATATCTACAGAAAAGAGGATCTCATAAATTTGAGGGGCAGAAGTCTACACAGCAAGAAAAATCACCTGAACTTTTTCAATAACCACTACGCTTATAAATACGAGAAAATGACTAAGGATATGGCAGATGATGCCATGGTTTTCATAAAGGAATTCAATGCGAAAAAAGACATTCCACCTCATGAAATGGAACTTTTAATGATGGAAGAACGCGCTATGAGAAATGTTTTCGAGCATGTGGACGAAGGAGGCTATCAGGGTGGAGTCATATACATCGACGGAAAAATAGAAGCTCTGAGCGTGGGAAGCGTCATGAATGAAAATATGGCTGTGGTCCATATAGAAAAGGGGAATACCGACTACCGAGGAATTTATCAAGCTATAAATGCGGAATACTGTAAACACTTGCCCGAACACATAACTTTGGTAAACAGAGAAGAAGACATGGGATTGCCGGGGCTTAGAAAGGCTAAATTGAGCTATAAACCTGTGGAACTGCTTGAAAAATACATAGTCACTTTAAAAGATTAGAAATAGCTGAATCTTTCAACTGTTTTCAAATTTTCACAAGGCTTTACAAACCGCATGAAAAACTAAAAAAAGAAATAAAGAATCCTTTCACTGAATTATGGAAATAAATTTACAAAGACAAAAAACAAAAGGACCGACGATGAGCTAAAACGTCGGTCCTTTTGCAGTTTATGTAAAATATTTATCAATAAAGAGAATATATGTTCGCTAATATTTAGGAGGGGAACTTATTAGGGTATTCATTCCCCTCAAGAGAATTGTATTTAGTTGAACAAAACTATTTTCAACTATAGTATAGAATACTTTGTAGCTTTGTGTTATAGTAATAATTGATATAATGCTATCATAAAAACTGATATGCTGATAATTCCCCGACAAAGCGTTGTAATACAGCCATTTTTCGGATAAATAACCAAAAGGATTTTTATAAAACATCGATAAATATCTTGATTTGAAAAATTAACTTGCGAAATCTAAATAAAACGGAGGATCGAAAATGAAATTAGAACAGTTGGAACAATTTATAAAAGTGATAGATTTCGGATCTATCAGCAAGGCTGCCATGAAAATGCATATGGCACAGTCCACTCTCAGCACTTCTCTAAAAAAATTCGAAGAAGAATTGGGCTGTCAGCTTATAGAGCGAGATTCAAAGGGAGTAAGCCTTACACCCAAAGGTGTCGAGGTTTATAATCAGGGAAAAAACATCTGTGAACAGATTGAAGATATGAAAAAAACTGCAATCTCCGATACCCAAGGTGAAGAAATCTTGTCCGTATCCAACAATTACACCATCATAGGAAAAGATATATTCATTGAGCTTTACAAGAAATACCACAAACAGAAGGCGAAGTTTAACATACAGGACTGCTCTTCTTCCGATACTATTCAACACGTGTTTTCCGGTGAAACCGAAGTGGGTTTGCTGAGATTTCCCCTGGCGAACAAGGCTGTACATATGAGAAATATGAAGAGATTAGGTCTGGATTATCATCAAATAGCAAAGAAGGTCATCTGTGCGGTTATAGGAAAAGAAAATCCGTTTTATAGATTGAATGTCGATAAGATTAAAATAGAACATCTGACCAAGTTCCCCTTTGTAGGATACTACCAGGAAGAAGCGGACATCGTATATGAAAATATCCTGCCGAAAAAAAACAGAATAAAAGAGAATATCACTATAAGCGGTGTCGATCACTTAAAGGAAGTAATCCGGCAGACCGATGCCTTCACTTTGGATGTTTACAAAGCTCAGGGCTTCAACAGTGAAGACAGGAAGGATATTAAATACATACCGTTGGATCCGACTGTTTACAGCGAATTTGGATGGATTCATAAGAGGAATAGGAAAGTCAGCCAAATTGCCGAGGAATACATATATAAAATTACCGTTCATTTAAAAAAGCACGAGAAGATGCCGAAGGAATTTCGGTATGAAGAGCAGGAAAGTGATAAATGACCAACTGCGATAGAATCGATGGTCGCAGAGAACTTACCGTTTTCCCTGCTAAAGTGGAGACTTTCCCTTTACCCATGTCTCTGACATAAAGTTTTCTACAGGACATAAAATCCTACGACCTTTGAAATAAAAAAACAGTGAACCCATTTGAGTTACTGTCTTGCGAAGTTTTACTATATATTTCTCATCTGTGAGTTTTAACTCTTTCCGTTAACTGCTCCATAAATTTATGTGCGAGAATTAGACTGAGCAATCTCATAGTATCTCCCATGGTATTATTCCTAAAATTTAAGCGTATATTTGATTAAAATCATAAACAAGCCGATAATGAGAACTGCATAAAATAGAACTGCTAATATCAATCTCCTTTTGCTCTTACATATTTTTCTTGCTGTTTTTTCTTCCAATGTAATGACTAAAAATAGGAGAGCTTCCACAAAATATATGGAACCTAAAGTATAAAATGCTGTCTTCGGTTCAGTGTAGAGTGAAAGATACCAGAAAAAGCCTCCGATATTTGCAAATCTTATAAAATACAATCCAACAGCAATAGGAATCGGCACAAGAAAACTCACTATCCAAGCCAATTTTTTATTTTTAATTTTTATTAAAGGCTCCAGCTCACCAAAATGTTCCGTATGATAGTCATTGGAAAAAAACAAATAACTCATCAACCGTGAAAATCTTACTATTAAAATGCTACCAAGTACAAAAATCAAAATATAGCATAAAAAGTAATAAAGTATTTTATAATCGAACATATTTTTTATCTCATCAACCTTCAGTAATATATCTTGTCTCCAATAAATGACATCTTTATACATCATAATCCTCAGCAGAAGAATACAATTCCGACAAAAGTATAATATACTCCAATGTCAATCTTCGCAGCATATTATAGCATTTTTAAAGCTTTTTTTCTACCTTCAAATTACCCGCTTGCTTCATGTCTTTCACAAAAATAGATAGGAAAATGCAGTTGCGAAAGCCGTCTATTTTACTTTACTCTTCTCACTCCGTTTTACTACTTCCAACAGCTTATCTTGGAAGGGATCTTTGCTGTTTCGGTTAAAATATATCTCCGTCGATAATTCGTCAACTTTCATACTAAGTATTTTTTATTTAAGTACTTGTTAAAAGCTTCCCGTATTGATATCATTATATCAATACGTACCTTATGAATCAATATTGCAGATATACCGAAAGGAGAATTATCATGAAAGTTATAGAGTTTTTGAAGAATGCTAAAGTTTATTATGCAGCAACAGAAGATGGCGGACAGCCTCACGTTAGACCTATAGGTTTTGTAATGGAGTACAACGGCGGATTGGCGTTTTATTCCGACAAAAGAAAGAATATGTACAAACAGCTTATGAAAAATCCCAAAATGGAAATCTGTGCCCTCGATGAAAAGTTTAACACTTTGAGAATAAAATGTGAAGCGGAGTTCATAACCAGCGAAGACAGCCAAAAGGCAGCTTTTGCAGCTATGCCGATGCTGCAGAAAATGGGATATGCTGTAGGAGATGGAATCTTTGAAATCTATACGATTAAAAATCCTGAAATCTCTTTCACCAGTATGGTCGGAAAAAAATTGGACGGAATTGAATTATAATCTCTCATGAGATGAAATCTTGAGATGCGTTCAGTAGTTTAAACAATGGATATTCAGACCGACACATCTCATTCCACGGAGTGTTAACTATGGAAAAAAATACAAATATCGATGAGTTTATTCGTAAACTCGAAAATGATCCACGAAATAAGATCTATACGGAACGTGGAATTCCACCTATTTTTCAAACTGATCCCAAAGCGCGTATTCTCATCGTGGGACAAGCCCCCGGGAAGAAAGTTGAGAGTACTCGAATTCCCTTTAACGATAAGTCCGGAGAAAAGCTGATTCAGTGGCTCGGCATCGATAGAGATACATTTTATTCAGACAGTGTAGCCATTATGCCGATGGATTTTTACTTTCCGGGAAAGGGTAAGACAGGCGATCTTCCACCCAGAAAGTTCATCGCTCAAGAATATCACGGTGAGCTCCTGTCGCTGATGCCGCAAATCAGGCTGACAATACTCATCGGAGCTTATTCTATAAAGTACTACCTGGGAAACAGAGCTGAGAAAAATTTAACGGAAACAGTGCGAAATTACAGGGAATATCTGCCTAGTTATTTTCCCATCGTACATCCGAGTCCATTAAATTTCCGTTGGCAAAAGAAAAATCCTTGGTTTGAGGCGGAAGTCGTTCCTGCGTTGCAGGAAGCCGTAGCGTCAATTCTGAAAAAATAAACCGATGATAAATAAAAGCGACATTTTAAAGTATTTTCAGCACTAAGTATAAATTCGATCACTGAAGATACTTTCGGGATGTCGCTTTTATTTTTTGATGTTCGAGCCATAAAATCGGCATAAAATTATAGTTTTAAGTTGTGTGAAAACGCTCTATATATCCTTTCACGTCGCTGCAATTCATAAAGCCGCTCATAATGCAAGCTCCTCCTGCGCCGTTATCCATAACTTCGTAGATATTCTCTGAAGTTATTCCCCCTATGGCGAAAACAGGTAAATCGGTATTGTCGCACACCTCCCTTAAAAAATCTATCCCTCTTGGAGGTAAGTCCGCCTTGCAGGCGGTTTGAAATATATGACCCAAGATCACATATGTGCACCCCAGCTTTTCAGCTTCACGTACCTCTGACAAATTGTGACATGAAGCCCCCAAAATTGAGAAATTTCTTCTATCCAAATCGGACATTTCCTTAAGTTTCTCCAGCGGCATATGCAAGCCCCTGGAATTCAACTGTTTAGCGGTATCGACAAAGTTGTGAGGAATGAGCGTTACACCGTTTTTTTCACATATTTTTAACGCTTTTGTCGCCAGTTGAAAATAGTCTTTCGCAGATAAATCCTTTTCTCTCAAAATGATGGATGCCGGCTTCAATTTCGCAATCGCATCCAGCCTGGTTTCAAAATCGTCAATGCACAGTTTTCTATTAGTAACGCATATTATCTTCGACATGTCAAACATATAGGTAATCGTTTAAAACAGGTTGTAATCCATCTTTTGAAATGTCGTCGTACATCTCCTCGAAGCTGCGAGCGTCGTCGATTTCAAATTGTTCATCGCCTGAATCTTCACCTGCGTCCTTTCCTCTGTATTTGTCTTCATGGTCCCCTATGCCTGTGGAAACCCCTGCCGAAACCTTTGTAGCAGCTATTTTCATTATGCCGTTTCTAAATGAAACTCCTTCCCTGGAAGATACCGTAATTCCGGAAAAGGGCAGAAAGATGCGATAAGCGCATATAACCTGGCAAAGCTGTCTTTCGCCAACATCCAGAGGATTTATTTTGTCGTTATTTATAATAGGTCGAAGTCTTGGGCAGGATAGGGATATTTCAGCATGAGGATATTTTCTCTGCAGATAACATGCGTGCAATGCCGTTGCAAAAGCGTCCTTCCTGAAATCGGAAAGCCCCAGCAGCGCAGCAAATGCCACTCCTCTCATTCCTCCCATCAAAGCTCGTTCTTGAGCCTCGAATCGATATTGCCATATGCGTTTGTGCCCCCTCAAGTGCAATGTTTCATACTTGTCTATATCGTAAGTTTCCTGAAAAACCGTTACATAGTCGGCACCGCACTTGTGGAGATACTCGTATTCTTCTGAATTCACAGGGTAAATCTCAAGTCCCACCATCTTGAAATACTTTCCTGCTAGTTTACAAGCTTCCCCAATGTACTCAACACTGCTCATAGAACGGCTTTCACCGGTTAAAATCAGAATTTCCTCCATGCCGCTGTCAGCGATTATCCTCATCTCTTTTTCTATCTGTTCCATGTCCAGCTTCATTCGATTTATGTTGTTATAACAGTTGAATCCACAATAAACGCAGTAATTTTCACAGTAATTCGCTATGTAAATAGGTGTGAATACGTATACTGTATTTCCGAAGTGTTTGCTCGTTTCCAATCTGGCTTTCTGAGCCATTTTCTCCAAAAACGGCTCCGCTGCGGGGGACAGAAGAGCTTTAAAATCTTCAATGGTACAAGTTTCGTGTTCCAGTGCCGCCATGACATCTTTCGCAGCGTATTGGCAATAATCATAAGCATTCATTTGCGATATTACATCTTCGCATACGGTAGAGTCTATTTTTTCCATATCCGGAAAGTACTCCCTGTGATCTCTTCTGGCAGAAGGATTATTTTCTATCTCAGATTTCTTTTTTAAAGCCGCTTCAGACAGATGTTTCGCATCGATTAAAAATCTATTTTCCATGATTCCCTCCTAGTCGCGTAAGAACCCTGTCAGGGGATCGGAGGCAGCAGCACCTCTCATTAAAACTCTACCAAGCCCCGAAAGATAAGCGTTCCTGCCGGCTTCAATGCTATGTCGGAAGGCTTTAGCCATGAGCGGCAAGTTTCCGGCAGTTGCAAGGGCAGTATTAGCCATAACGGCAGCAACTCCCATCTCCATAGCTTCACAAGCCTGGGAAGGTCGTCCGATTCCCGCATCTACGATAATCGGAAGTTCGATTTCGTCGACTAAGATCTTTATAAAATCCTTCGTCGCAAGCCCTCTGTTGGAACCGATAGGAGATCCCAGAGGCATGACTGCCGCCGCACCTGCATTGACCAAATCTCTGGCTACATTTAAATCGGGGTACATATACGGTAAAACGATGAATCCGTCACCCGCAAGAACTTCCGTCGCTTTAACGGTCTCGTAATTATCAGGTAGCAAGTACTTTGAATCTCTCATGATTTCAATTTTAACGAAATTGCCGCAGCCCAGCTCTCTTGCCAAATGGGCAATTCTAACGGCTTCCTGCCAGTTTCTGGCTCCGGATGTATTAGGCAGCAACGTGACTCCTTTTGGAATATGATCCAGAATGTTTTCATTTTCCTTTGTGTTGGCACGCCTGACTGCCAAGGTGATGATCTCGGCACCAGCATCTCGAATGGCTGATTCAATTAAGTTCAGTGAATATTTACCCGAGCCTAAGATAAATCTCGATTTAAACTCATGACCGCCTAGGACTAACTTATCATTTTCTCTCATTTCGGATATCTCCTTTCGCATATTTAAAATTACTCATAACTGTCAGCAGGAATTTTCATCGTTGCATTAATTTCTGCAAATTGTCGGATTTCAATCTAAATTGACCTGACCTGCAATCACCTGCAATGCCAGATGGCTTTGGTGAGCTGCACACAACATAACCCTCGGTGCAAACAAAGTTCCGTGAATATCTACATCGCTTACGCCGTCTCCACAAATGTAAAAATTTTCAGCTATCTTTCTGGTTTTAATCTTGTTTGCCGAATCGATTCCCGCCATGCCTGAGCTTGAAATCAATACTTTATCACGGAGGTTTTCCAGCACGAAATTCGCCAGTTTACTCTTATCTTCCGGCACATCGAAGGCTTCGCAGATGACTTGGGCCGATGACAGTATGGATGAAAAGTTGGCTTCATCCAGTTTCGTGCAATGGGCTTCGATTTCCACGTATGGAGCAATCTCCCTGAGATTCTCAAAAAGCGCTGTCGGCTTTTCCATGCCAAGTTGTGACGCCTTGTATTGCTGCCTGTTTAAATTGCCCATATCAACTCTGTCAAAATCCACCAAAATCAGCTTCCCGACACCTGATCTCGCCAGGGATATGGCTATATTTGAGCCGAGACCGCCGAGACCGCAGACGGCGACGACAGCACCGGCAAATTTCTCCGCCAATACTTTTCCTATTCTGCTCTCTAGTGCCTTGCTCATCTCTTCTCGAGAAGGAATGTCATACTTTTCAGCTATATCGGATATTTTGGGGAGATTCTTCAATATTTTTTTCGTCGTTCCGCCCAAAATCAACCACCTCCGACAAAGTTTACGATTTCCAGCTTATCACCATCACAAAGTAGAGTGTCTCCATATCTACTTTTGGGAAGTATTTTTTCATTTAACTCCACAGCGATGTGATTGGTATTATAGCCGGATTTATTCAGGACTTCCAAAACGGAGATACCCGTGACATCTTTTACATTCTGTCCATTTATTACTACCATGAAACCTCCTCGAATTTATATTGTGTAACCTATGCAATTCACAGTATATTTACAACATCTGCATAAGCTGTTAAACCCTTTTAACAAAGTAAAAACGGAGATACCTGATACGATATCTCCGAAAAAATCAACTCTGACTTCCTACGGCGGCATTATCCGCATCAGGTAAAGGGTCGAAGTTGTCTTACTTCCTCTCAGCCCGCTATCACAAGCTCCCCTGTTTTTGTACTGATATAACACTAGTATATCACAGTTCATATTTTTGTCAATTTGTAAAATTATAGAGTCAAATCAGCTGTTAAATATGTGTCGTCACCCGAAAAGGTATCCCGGCAGATGGACAGGTTGAACGTATTCTCCATCTCTGTAAACTCTCATATTTCCACCTGAAATCTCATCGACAAGTGCTACTTTTCCATCGATTATGCCGAATTCAAACTTGATGTCGTAAAGGTCGAGCCCTTTGTTTTTCAATTCTCTTTCTACAATTTTCGTTATATTTTGCGTCAAGCTCTTCAGTTCTTCGTATCTGTCGGCAGACAATATCCCCAGAGTATCGAGAGCATCTTTAGTAATTGGCGGATCTTCACGTTCGTTGTCCTTTAAAGTTACTTCTACAAAATAATTCAACTCCTGCCCCTCAGTGCAATAATCTCCGTATCTTCTGAAAAAACTCCCTACAGCTCTCGTTCTGCAGATGACTTCAAGACCCTTCCCGAACAGTTTCGCCGGCTTTACTACCATCTGAGCCTTTTCAACGTCAGCACTGATATAGTGAGTCGGATATCCTGCCTTTGCAACTTTGTCAAAGAAAAAATCAGTTAATTTTACGCAGATTTTGCCCATTCCGGCGATGGAAAGACCTACCGTGTTGGCACCCGGATCAAACACGCCGTTCTCCCCTGTAACGGTATCTTTAAATTGTAAAAGATAGTTCCCATCGTCTTGTAAGTACACATCTTTGGTTTTTCCAGCATATACAAGTTTCATATTTTTACCTCCCAGATAACCCAATATTTCATAAAAAAAGTATAGCACTAAGATTAGAAAATATCTATAATATCTATCGATTTATTATTAAAAACAATAATAGAAATAGAGAGTATATAATTATTATATTTTACGCGCAACGTCGTCATATTTTCCGTTTCAGATGATACAAAAGAGCTGTGATATGTCATCTTCGTTCAGATGATCATTTCACAGCCCCGCTTGACTTAATTGAAATAAACCGATTAAATCGAAAATAATCCTCTTTAAATCATTTTTTAAATTTATCACTTACATTCTTGATAAATTCGCCTGTCAGACTCGACTTGTCAAAATCCGTTATGCTTCCTATGCTGTCGAGAATGCTGCTCGTACTTGCACCGCTTACAACATTGTTGTTGGCACCGTCCATAGTCGAATTTCTAAGTCCTCTGAGCCGCCGAACCAGTTGATCATAGGTTTCCAAATTGGAAATCTTGCAGTTGGTTTCCGTCTCATAAGTGTGCCTCGCTCCTCGATTTCTGTAGTGACCGTATATTATGGCAAAGAAAGCTATACCAGGCAACAACAGACCGTACTTCAGATACGATTCGGTATAGTCAAAAGTCAGTACCATTATCAATGCACCGATTATTTCGACTATCGCTGAAATCACAAACAACTTTGCCATATTTACAGGTATGCTACCCATAGTTTCCTTAGTTCTGGCATTGACGGCAACATAGTGAAGTATGCTCTTATCACCGCTCTTCTTTTCATGATAGCTGTATAGCCAAACCGGCAGATATGCGGCAATCCATTGTTGCCCCTTGACTATGAGACTCTGATCATCCCATCTGACGCCCCTATCATAATTTTTCACGGTGTCATTGATGCTGAATTTTGCCACGTCTTTTGCCTGAGTCATAACTATGTTATCGAGATGTTCTATATCCACATCTCTCTTTTCAGAAGTGAATCCCTTTATGTAATTTGCATTCCACTTTACGCAATTTTCAGTGTCAAATGGCATAATTGAGTTTATTATGTTATTCGTCTGACTCTTAGAAGAATTGTCAAGTCTTTCAGAGCTGGACTCTATGGAAAGATCGTCTATAGCGATGTCAAATGTTCTTCTTACATTGTAGAGATCCGCATCGTATCGCCTTTCTCTGTTGTCGTCGGAACCTACGGTGTAGGATGAAACCAAGTGTTCTCCCTGTCCTGAAAAATCTCCGTGAGCGTTTATATCGACCAGCATGTACGGGAAGTACACTCCCATCACATTTTCAGTCGAAAATTCCTTTTTAAACTTGCCGTTTGCAAAGAATCTTCGCTTCTTAACAAATGCCTCTATGGCATCTCTTGCCTCGTCCTGTTTCACTGAAAATGGCAAAACCGCATCCGGAATAGCCCCGTTTGGAATCTTTTCATTGACTGACAATGTGTTTCTGCACCAGTGACATCTCGCCTGTGCCGATTCTGCAGTGTCTATTACCACCTCAGCACCACACCCGGTACACTTCAGTGTCAATATATCTTCAGTATCCGCCTGAATTCTTTGAGCACCTGCACCTATGACTTTACCGGTGAGATTCTCCACATCATCCACGGTATTTGCCACCCCGACGGGTGAAAATTCATGTCTACAGAAATTACAACGAAGTTTGCCGCTGTTGACGTTCAGAGCGATATCGGTAGCTCCGCACATAGGACACTTCTCCTGTCCGTTTTTCTCTCCTTCATTGAAATCGATGATTACGGTATCCGCAGAAGTATCATCGCTCTGCGGATTTTCTCCCGATAAATTTGTAAACAGATCACCTTTAGCGGCTTCCGGAGAAATTACAGGTGCATCAGGATCTATGCTGAGTTTATCAAAATTTATGCTGTCATTTTTTTTCGTCATATGCGTACCTCAAGAAAATTATTAAAAAATATAAAAAGTCACTGCGTATGTATAACAATCAAAGTCCTAAAATCTGAGCTTTAAGTTTATCAAATTCTTCCTGAGTGATGACTCCCGCATCGAGGAGTTTTTTCATTTCTATCAACTTAGTAGTCGGATCCGCGCCTTGATTTTGAGCCGATTGTTCAGGTGTATTCTGAGTATTTTGAGGCTGTTGTCCGAAGTTCGGATTGTATGAACTCGGTTGGTCAGGCTGTTGCATACCACCCATAATATTTCCGGCAGCACCCATGCCCATACCCATGAATGCCATTCCTGTACCTCCACCTGTTTCTCCGGCAGCTTGTATGCCTCTGGCGACCGATTGCTGCATAAACGAGTTTCCACGAGCTCCTGACAGAGCATCGGCTCTCTTTACGTCTTTCATCAACTGCTTTGTATCTTCATCATATTCGATTGCTAAAATTGCGGTTTTTATGATTTCCAAACCACGACCCGATCTCCATTGATACGCATCTTCAACAGCTGTTGAAAGCGACTGTGCAAAGCCCAACTGATCTCCCTGAATTCTGCTCATTCTATTCCCTTTTGAAGGATCGTTTGTGTAATTTGAAAATGCTGCCGACAACGATGATACAACTTCATTGAAAAGCTGCGATCCGGCGTCGTTGTCCATATCCGCAAAATCGAATACAGGTGCATCCGGTTGCAGATACTGTGCGGGAACAAAACCTTTTACAAACAGTATGGGATCCACAATTCGCAGTGAGTAAGTCCCTCTCGTAACTGCGCCTACCTGACTGCCGAAAAAGGCATCATCCCAATATATCTCCGATTGCGTACCGAATCTGTTGTTTGGAATTTCTTTTAAATTCACATAGAACGCCAATTGTTGTGCACCTGCTCTTCCACCGAATTTAAACTTTTCCCACGTATTTCTCAAAAAAGATGCACCGTTTTTTTCGCTTGCGAAAAACGACTGAGAATTCGGATCGTCTGAGTGATATATAAAACCTCCCGGTTCTGCAACGAATCCGGTAATTGCACCGTTTTCAAAAGTTATCAACGCTGTACCTTCGGGAACTAAAATGTTCGATCCGTTGGTTATAACGTTTTTATTGCCTTTCGTATTCTCTCCTCTGCCGTTGTTCTGCCCATAAGGAACCGCCTGAAAGATCGCAGCTGTTCCCGGAACGTCCGGCTCCGGTGCATAGAAGTCCTTCCATTGATCTGCAAAGGTTCCCCCCAATGCTCCTGTAAATGCTTTTATAAAACCCATAAACATCCTCCTTTCTTTAAACAAATGTCTTGAGTCAACAATTAAATCGGTTATCTTGTTTCATTCTTATAATAATTGTAGTTTATTTAAAACAAAATTGCAAACACATTCAACTGGAATGTGAAAAAAGCCATGGGGATAAAATATTGAAAATCGAAAGAAATCGCTAGAAAAAATCTGAAAGTTCTGTACAGAGTAAAACGTTGAAACTTAAAAAGCGCATCTCTCGCAGGAGATGCGCTTCTATACCATGTAAAATTATAATTGTGTTCATTTACCTCGCATGTATTTCACAACTTTATATGTGGAAATCATATATGTGAAACATGTACAAATTATATGTGTGAATCGGCTAAGTCTTCATTCCATCTCATCTATCCACTCATCACCAAAGGTATCGCTCGCCATGGTCCAATTTGCATTGGATAAATCCACACTGCCTACAGCCGTACTGTCGGGAGAGCAGGTTCTCTTAAACTGCTGTCCGAAAAATCTCTTATAGAAAATTTTAAGCCACTTTCTTATGGTGTCTTCGTCAAAAATTCCGTCGAAAGCAATTTTTGCCAAGAACAATACTTTTCGCGGAGTCGCACCGTTTCTAATCGTATGATATATAAAGAAATCATGTAAAGCATAAGGGCCGACATTGTCTTCCGTCTTCTGATTCATATTTCCCTGAGAGTCGGGTGGCAATAGCTCCGGAGAAATCGGTGTGGATAAAATATCCAGAAGTGCCTTTTTCAAAACTTTAGAATCTTGTATGAACTCGGATTTAGAGATTTTCTCCTCTGCAAACCATCGTATGACTTCCTGTATAACCGTTTTCGGAACCCCTGCGTTAGAACCGTACATCGACATGTGATCTCCGTTGTAAGTGCACCACCCCAAAGCTATTTCACTCAAATCGCCGGTACCTATTACAATTCCTCTTTCTCTATTTGCAACGTCCATCAAAATTTGTGTTCTTTCTCTGGCCTGAGCATTTTCATAGGTTATATCGTGCACGTCCGCAGGATGATCGATATCGGAAAAGTGCTGCTTTACAGCATTCACTATGGATATTTCCCGACTGGTAACTCCAAGAGAGTTCATCATCTGCAGTGCGTTTTGGTATGTTCTGTCCGTTGTACCAAACCCCGGCATGGTAATTGCTATTACATCGGTTAAAGGCTTTCCCAATTTATCATGGGCGTAGACTGTAGTCAACAGTGCAAGGGTTGAATCAAGTCCTCCGGAAATGCCTAAAACGCTGGTTTTAGAGTTGGTGTATGCAATTCGTTCAGCCAATTTCTGAACCTGTATATTGAATATTTCTTCGCAATTCCTGTATGATTTTTCCTGTGAATCGGGCAGAAACGGAGATTGCGAAATTTTTCGGTATAATTTATCTCCATCGGGGAACGCCAGCTGCAAAATTTCTATATCGTTGTAGCTTTCTGTAGGTTTCATAGCTCGGTTCTTAGCTTTCTTGTAAGCTGTTAAGTCCAAATCGACATCGTAAACAATCTTTCTGCCATTGTCGTCCGCATTCTCATCGAAAGGATAAGCTGATGACAGAATCTCTCCGGCACCTGCTATGATTAAAATTCCATCGCTTCCCGAGAACAAGATCACGTTGCAGTTCTCTCCGGACTTTATTTTAGCAAGGGATTCATAATAATCTTTTTTGCCGATTTTATATGGTGCAGTATCAAAAATTACCTGAATATCGCAATCGTCATTCATGCCTATGGATATATCCCTATCAAAATCTATAAACCTGCTTTTGTGACAGCGGTTATGATCGCTATCCACAAAATATTCCGACAAATCTGCATCAAAGTCCCTTATCGAAATCGAATCGGAAATTTTGCCATTCTGAATTACACAGAGCGAATTTATGTACTTTCCACCGGATTTTTCATAGTAATTCAGCATTACAGTTATGTCTTTATCCCTCGTGGCATCAGCTATGCTCTTTATGCCGGCATACTGCATATTGTACAGATGGTTTTGAAAAAACAAATTGCCACAAAACGGTGAAGTAATCGCCATAGGAGGTAAAACCAGCAGCGATACTCCGTTCTCAACAGCCGCTTTTACAGCTTTCAATATCTCTTCCACATTATGCGTGACATTTGCTTTGCCCAGGGATAGAGAACAACAACTCGTTCTCAAATAGTTAAAATCATTTTTTATCATAGCCGCCTCCTGTATTAAAAAGGGAATATTGACACGATGAGCAGAGCCGAAGTTGTGAAGACAAGCCCTGCTAAATGAGCTTATATAATCCCTTGCATCGCCGATAAAATTTCGATCCTTTTTAACAGAATAATACCATAGCACCGATTATCGTGTCAAAGAGTTCAAAGGCAATTTCAGCGAAAATACAATAACTGTTTCGTGTAGTTGATCTAAATGCAAAATGAATAAAGCAACTTAAAGAAAATGGAAATACGCATCGATAAAACATGAGTTTCTCTCATGTTACAAATTATTGATACAGTTGAAAAAATCAAGGTGGTAGGATATAATTAAGGAAAGATTAAAACGATTTTTAGATATAATTGAAGTGCGGGAAAGTATCGATATATTTTGAAAAAAATTGTTAATATACATCAGATCGATGCGAATAAAACATGGGATATTTATGAGGATAGAGGAAGGAAAGATATGAAGAGCACTTATATAGATCAAATAAAAGGTCAGGCTGTCGTCCAGGACTTTTTCTTGGTAAAGAGCATAGCGTTTAAAGTTGGCAAGAACGGAAAAGAATATCTGGATATGACCGTCGGTGACAAGACCGGCGAAGTATCGTGCAAAAAATGGGAAATTAGCGATGATTTAGATGTCCTGAAAAGCATAGATGAGGGAGATATAATCAAATTGAGAGCTTCTGTTGGAGAATGGAACGGTTCAAAACAGCTGAGCATTACTAAAATCAGAAAATCAATACCCAACGACCATATGAAAATTAGTGATTTCATCAGAACCGCACCGGAAGATCCGGAAGATATGTACAAGTTCATATGCGATACCGCCGACTCCTTCACAGATGAAAGACTGCGAACATTGTGCAAGAATCGGCTGATTAAAGAAAGAGACAGACTGCTGTATTATCCGGCAGCAACCAGAAATCATCATTCTGTTCTCGGCGGATTGCTATACCACATGAAGAGAATGCTGATCACAGGAGACAAATTATGCCAAGTATATGAAATTCTGGATAGAAGTCTGCTGTTGACCGGCGTTATAATGCACGACATGGAAAAACTCAACGAAATTTGTTCCAACGAACTTGGAGTTGCCAACGAATATTCTTTTGAAGGAAATCTGCTGGGACACCTCGTATTGGGTGTTCGCGAGCTGGAAAAAGATATGGCTGATTTGGGAATAGACAGGGAGAAAGCCGTAATGCTCGAACACATGGTGCTGTCTCATCACTATGAGCCGGAATTCGGTTCGCCTGTCAGACCCATGTTTCCGGAAGCTGAAATTTTACATTATTTGGATGTTATCGATGCGAGAATGTACGATATGGAAGAGGTTTTAAACAGAACCGAACCGGGAAGTTTCAGTGAGAGAATCAGATCTTTGGACAATCGTAAGATCTATAGAAAAACGGAGAAATAAGAGAGAACAACCTATGATCAAATTCCCTAAAGAAGTCGATAAGGTAATAGATAAACTGAACCATATGGGATTTCAAACATTCGTCGTAGGCGGAAGTCTGCGTGACAGGTTGATGGGATTCCAACCCGTCGACTGGGATCTGGCGACGAAGGCGAAACCCGATGAAATATTGAAGATCTTCCCAAATGCTGAGGTTTTAAACGAGACTCTGGGTGTGATGAGATTGTATTTTACAAAGTCATCTCATGATGAAATCGCTCCTGTAGTCGACATAGCGACGTTCAGGAGAGAGCATACACATGACGAAAAAGGGACACCTGTGCGATTTGAATTCACAGACACCATACATGAAGATTTGAACAGGAGAGACTTCACTGTCAACGCTATGGCATACAACAACACGCTTGGAATAGTTGACCCCTTCAATGGCAGAAAGGACATTAAAGATAAAATAGTGAGATGCGTAGGAGATGCTGATGAAAGAATTAAGGAAGACCCTGTCAGAATTTTGAGAGCTTTAATGCTGATTGCGGAAAAGGGCTTCCATCCTGAAGCCTCGTTATATGAAGCCATCGGAAAAAACTGCAACTCTTTGAACAACCTCAGCATACACCGCATCAGAGAAGAGTTCTCGAGAATGATGGGGGGAATATCCGTCGGAACCGCCATTGAAATTATGAAGGGAACAGGAGTATTGAAAGTTATAGCGGGAGAAAGTGCAGACAATTTCTTTTCCGTAAAAAAAGCGTTATTCCTCGAAATGGTAAAAAAAATTGACAAGACACCTCCCGTACGAAAAAGGAGATTAGGGCTGTTCTACAGCTTGTTGGATAAAGATACCGCTATGAAAACCTTGGACAAGATGCAGTACGACAAAACGACCAGAAATCGCATGGTGGATGTAATAACCGGTATGGCTGCTGTGGAGTCTATTACAAAGCCGGTGAATCTAAAGAGATTTATCGCAGATGTGGGTATTGAGCGTTATCGTTTCTTGGCTGAAGTTGCACATGATAGAAACGTGATATTCTGCAAATCCTCCGAAAGAACAACCAAAAGGTTGAACATGATCGAAAACATTGAGAAAAAAAATGAGCCCATTGTACCAGAAGATTTGGCGGTAGACGGCAACGACATTCGGACGGAGCTTGGCATCGACGGCAAAGAAGTAGGTGAAATTCTGAATTGTCTGCTCTTAGATGTCCACAGAAATCCTTTTAAAAACCGAAGAGAGATTTTGTTGTATATGGCGAAGGCGTATGGCAAAAGCTATCTTAAAAGAAAAATTAGGCAGAATAAACGATTGAATAAATTTAGATAGACCATTTGAAAATTTGAACGGAAGTTACCAGTGAAAAAAGTAAAAAAATCAGATAACAATTTAATAGGTCAGGTTGATCAATCGGAGGAAGAACGCGATGATATCCGCAGGGAACACGTGAAAATCCCGGATGATTTCAATTCCGAACTCACTTTGACGGGTAAATTCACAAAATTCATCTTCGGACCTAAAGAAGACGGATTTTTAGTAGGTGTATTGGTGACCGCCGATGGTGAAACCGTAGCAGTAGGTAACTTGGTGGATGCACAACCTGACAAACTCTATACTCTCAACGGAGATTTTGTGTACAATGAGAAATATGGCGAACAATACTCATTTCATACGGCATCCGTGCATATTCCCAACTCCGCAGAAGGTATAAAGTTGTTTTTATCGTCAGGTATCATAAAGGGGGTCGGCGAGAAGAAAGCTGCTGAAATAGTCGACAGATTCGGTGATAAAACTCTGGATATAATTAAGAACCAATCCGAGAGGTTACTTGAAATTTCAGGTATTGGAAATGTCACGATGAACAGCATAGCAGAAGCAGTTTTACAGGAGCTTGAAATGGCGGAAGTCTATATGAAGCTTCAAAAATTCAATCTCGGCGATAAGATCATAGGCAGATTATACAGGGAGTACGGTAGCATTGCGGCTGACGTAATTTTAAAAAACCCTTATACTCTGATTTCCGACATCACGGGAGTCGGATTTAAAAAAGCCGATGAAATAGCCGAAAAAATAGGAATTGAAAAAGACAACCCTCTGAGAGTGCAGAGTGGAATCAAGCACTACTTAACCCTGAGAAGCCGAGACGGTCATTGCTTTGAAAAATACGAAAGCGTAATATCAGACTGCAGCAATCTGATAACGGTGCCTCGAGAAAAAGTTGAAGAAGCAATATATGTTCTGGGTATAAACGGAGAGATAAAAATCGAGGAAAATCGAGTGTATTTGATGAAATTCTATGAGTCCGAAGAATATTCCGCTGCGAAAATAGTGGAACTTTTACAATCTAAAAACATGGAAACGGGATTCGGTGTGGATAATCTCATAAGACATACCGAATCCGAGTATGGCATAGAATTTTCGGACGAACAGAAAAATGGAATAAAAGAAAGTTTAAGAAGCGGTGTTTCCGTAGTAACCGGTGGTCCCGGAACAGGTAAAACTACTATAATACGAGGTATCATAAACATCATAAAATCCGAGGGTTCGACATTGGCATTGACAGCACCTACGGGAAGAGCTGCCAAGCGCATCAGTGAAACTACCGGCGAAGAAGCGATGACGATACACAGGCTCTTGGAGTACAACTACTCCGCAAATCGAGATGTGATGTATTTTGAAAAAAATGAGACCAATCCGTTAAAATACGATGTGATCATCGTAGATGAATCTTCCATGTTGGATCTGATTTTGTTGGAACACTTACTGAAAGCCGTATCATTGGGGACTAAATTGATATTTGTAGGCGATGTAAACCAACTTCCATCTGTAAATGTGGGTAACGTTTTAAGGGACATAATAGACAGCAAAGCGGTTCCGTGCTACGAATTGAAGGAAATTTTCAGACAGGCCGAAGAGAGTGCTATCGTAGTAAATGCTCATAAAATCAATATGGGAGAACTTCCTGATATATCAAATAAGTGCAACGATTTTTTCTTCGGCAGACGGCTAAACGAAAAGGACGCCTTGTCCGAAATAATAAATCTGTGCGATGGGAGATTGGAGAAATTTTTCAAAGTAGAAAATAAAATTATGGATATTCAAGTGTTGACTCCTATGAAAAAAGGAAGGCTCGGAAGCATATCATTGAATCAACATCTGCAAAAGGCACTGAATGGACGGGCGCATAAAAACGGCGAACCGGCATTGAAAAAGGGAGACTATACTTACTTCATAGGCGATAAGGTTATGCAAATCAAAAATAACTACGATATAAAGTGGGTGTGCAAAAGTTCCATTGCGACAGGAGAAGGTGTTTTCAACGGAGATATCGGATATGTGGAAAATATCGACCTGCACAATGGTAAAATGTCAGTAGTGTTCGATGGGGATAAATACGTGAACTACGATATGGAACAGTTGGAGGAACTCAGTTTGGCATATGCCATGACAATTCACAAAAGTCAAGGCAGCGAATTTCCCATCGTGGTCATGCCTGTTATGAGAATTCCTGAAATGCTCGGAACGAGAAATCTGCTGTACACCGGAATAACAAGGGGAAAATCCGGTGTAGTCATGGTGGGTAATCCGTCTGCCTTGCAGAAAATGATAGAAAACAACAACATTAAAAACAGAAATTCATATCTTGCCACTCGCATAAAAAACGCATATGAGTTTTTTGAAAAAAAACCTTTTAAAATTTGAAAATTTCGTTGAATATCTAATGGCACAAAACATATACTGCAGCTTTTGTGGCAGCTTCTTGGACGGTATGCAAAGCGAATATGGATTGTGTGATAAGTGCATGGGAAAAATGGATTGGATCTTCGGTGAAACGTGTGAAAAGTGTGGCAAGCCTTTAAGATTTAACCACAGATATCCACTGTGTCCCGACTGTATGAGCGAGAGAAGATTTTTTCATCGCGGCTATGTAACCACGGGCTACGGATTGTTGGAACGAACTCTCATATCGGATTTCAAAATCCGCGGTAATACGTATCTCAGCAAAGGGATAGCACGTATGATGGCGGATAAGCTTCGGAAGGAGAAAATCTCTTTTGATATCATAACATCTGTTCCTGTCCATAAAAAGCGGATGAACATCAGAGGATTCAATCAAAGCGATCTCTTGGCGAAAGAGATAAGTAAAATAACAGAAATGCCATATTGTGAGTATTTGCTTCGAAAATGTGATACAATACATATGAAGGAATTAGATAGATGGCAAAGAAGAGTCAACATCGAAAATGCCTTTGAAATAAATGTAAAATCGAAAAGAATGTATCCGCTGGAATCAAAAAATGTGCTTTTGATAGACGATATATTGACTACCGGAGCAACTATCAATCAGTGCAGTAAGGTTCTGACGAGAAATGGAGCGAATAGAGTCAGTACATTGGTGTTTGCAGGTTAATCCATATGTTAAATCGTTTATAATGGCTGTTTGAGTCTGTGGTTGAAAGGCCAGGCCAGCTACGGGCAAAAGGTCCCACGTAAGCTGTACGCGAGGCGGCAGTGATCATGGCGTAGTTTAGATGTAAGTCCTCCGAGAAATTCGGATTAAGGCAGGTGTGGGGGCAAAGACCAGGTCAGTCAAACAGCTATTGTATATAAACAGGGCAAATGGTATAATTAGGCTATTAAAAATATGCTTAGTTTGACAGCATTTACGTTGAAAGGAGGGCTGATTATGAAAGTGGTAATTAGCAGTAGAAATTTCTCTAAGGAAACTCTTAAGGAAGAACAGAAAGTACGAATCGAGAAAAAACTGGAAAAACTCGAAAAATATTTCCACGGACAAGTTGATACTTCCGTCGTTCTGTTCAAAAGAAAAAATGATGAAAAGCTGGAAATTACTGTGAGATCGGGAAAACAAGTATTTAGAGCCGAAAGTGCCGGAGAGAGCATCGACGTTTGCATAGATAAGGCAATAAATAAACTGTTATCTCAAATACATAAATTTAAAGGAAAACTCGAAAAGAAGTACAAAGATCACGACAGCATCAGATTTAAAGAACTTGACAAGCTGTACTCCGGTGAAAAAGAGATTGACGAAATCTTCTTTGAAAAGAGAAAATCCGTCAAACCTCAACCTATTTCCATCGAAGATGCAGTTATGGAAATGGAACTTGTAGACCATAACTTCTACGTGTTCACCAACGATAAAACGGGGATGATAAATGTGGTGTACAAACGTAGAGATGGCGGATACGGTCTGATTGAAACGGAAAAATAATGTCATTCCGTCGGATTGCATGTGGTCTCAGTGACAAAAAAGAATATTTAATAGAGATTGAAAACATTTATAGCCGGCCATCAAGGTCGGCTAAATAGCTATATAGTAAGTGGAGAAAATGAAAAATTTTTTTAGCAATATAATTTCGGGAATAGGAATAAATGACTTTATCGACATCCTTGTCGTAGCATTTGTGGTTTACAAGATACTGGGCTTTATACGGCAGAGCCGGGCGGAACAATTGGTAAAAGGGTTACTCGTGATTTTGGGTGCGACAGCGCTATCCGATCTACTGCACCTGTATACTTTAAACTGGCTTTTGAAAAGCAGCCTGGCTGTCGGAGTAATCGCCTTGGTAGTGGTATTTCAACCCGAACTGAGAAGAGGTTTGGAATCCCTCGGCAGGAGCAACATTTTGAAAACTAAATTTTCCCAGCTGGACAAGAATAAAGCGGAAGATTTGGCAAATAAATTCGTCGATTCAGTGGACGGTTTGAGCAATTCCAGGACAGGTGCACTCATAATCATCGAAAGAGAAACCGCTTTAACGGATATATGCGAAACGGGAACAAAAATCGATGCGGAAATATCGGAAGAACTCATCGGTAACATCTTCTACGAAGGTGCCCCTCTGCACGACGGTGCAGTAATCATAAGAGGGGAGAGAATGCACAGTGCAGGTTGCGTTTTGCCTCTGACTCAAAATTCCAATCTACCATCTTCCCTGGGAACTAGACATAGGGCTGGCATAGGAATAACCGAACATTCGGATGCAATATCCATAATAGTTTCGGAGGAAACAGGAATAATATCCGTTGCCAAGGACGGTAAGTTGAACAGATTTCTGGATAAAGACGGCTTAAGAAAGATATTGCTAGATGGATATTTCAATAATGAAGACGATATAGTAAAAGGAATCAGAGGTGTAGTGAAGAAGATAGGAGGATCAAAAAATGCTCCGAAATAAGAAGGTTAATATTCTAATAGCCTTTGTTGCAGCTTTGGCTCTTTGGATATACGTTACGGGAAAAATTGAAATCAACAGTATGAAAAAATTTTCCGACGTCAAAATTTCCATAGTAAACCAAAACAGCTTAATTGAATCCGGCTATGCTGTGGAAAAAATAGAACCGGGAAAAATTGACGTAACACTGAAAGGCGGTAGAGCCGCACTGAACAGTGCAAAAGGGAGCGATATAAAAGCCACCGTCGACGTTTATTCCAGATTTAAGGGAAAGAACAATGTAAACGTAGATGTGGAAGTTCCCAAGAACACACGGCTGGAAAGCAAATCGGAAGACAAGGTTACCGTCGAAATAGGAAACTTGGTCACTGCTGAAAGAAATATAGAGGTTCACGAAAAGGAGAGCTTGCCTGAAAAAACAGTCTTGGTAAAATCGAAACCGGATCCTGAAAAGGTGAAAATATACGGAACTAAAAAAAACGTTGCAAGAGTCGTAAGCGTCAGAGCTCTGGTGGATACGAGCAAAGTAACGGAAAAGGATACGGAAGTTTCAGCCAAGCTGGTACCGGTGGATAAAAGCGGCAACGTAGTCGACTTCGTTTCGGTTGCAAGCGATGAGATAAACATAACCGTGAGATTGGAAGCCTACAAGACAGTTAAATTAAATGCGAAGACCAAGGGCAGCATAGACGATAAATACCAGCTGGACAGCATCAAGTCACCTGAAAAAATAGATATTCAGGGTCCTGCCGGCACCATAAAAGGTATAACTGAAGTCGAAAGCGAAGATATCGACATAAGTAAAATCAGAGAATCCACGAAGATAAAAATGGTATTGAGATTGCCCGAAGGTGTTAAAATAAAAGAAGGTAGTGAGGAGCCGTTTTTGAATGTGACGATTAAACGGAACAATGCCAAAACTTTTAAATTCGATATAAGCGACGTCAACATTGAAAATTTAGACGAAAATCTGAGTCTGAACAAAGGTCGTGGAGAGATAACCGTCCTAGTGAGAAGCAAAAATAACGGCAAGGTCGATTTGGAAAAATCGGACATTAAACTCTACGGCGACGGCAGAAATTTCAAAAGGGGAAGCAACACGGTGACCCTATACACCAACAAAGACGATGAGTACATTGTTGAGATAAGACCTAAGACGCTTACGATAAATGTAAAATGAATATAAATCACTTGCATCCTGTACAAGATTACCCTTTTCTCCAAACGGAAATGTTCTTAAATCTGTGATGCGTGATTATATGAATATAAAGATGATGAATTGAGGATTACAAATGGCAAGATTATTTGGAACAGATGGAGTGAGAGGAATTGCAAATCTCGAACTGACTCCTGAGCTGGCTTTTGACTTAGGGAAAGCAGGAGCGACAGTGCTGAGTCAAGAACGGAATGAGCGACCTGTTTTCGTCGTGGGAATGGATACGAGAAGGTCGGGAGATTTGCTCGAAAATGCGATTTCAGCGGGCATCTTGGCAGTTGGTGGAGATGTTATAAAAGTCGGAATTTTGCCGACTCCTGCAGTTGCATACCTCGTGAGACACTACGACGCTGATGCCGGAATAGTCATCTCTGCTTCACATAACCCTTATGAATACAACGGAATTAAGTTTTTTAACAATCAGGGGTTCAAACTGGACGATGAAATTGAAGAAGCTATTGAAGATATAATTCTGCGGCATATAGATACCAACAATCACGTAACTCACGACCAGGTCGGCAGGGTGAGAGAAGCGGATAAAGGCGGATTGGAAGTGTATGTGAACTACCTTGTCAGCAAGGCGGATTATAATTTTAAAAACAGAAAAATAATACTGGATTGTGCCAACGGTGCCGCTTTTGACGTTGCTCCAAAAGTATTTGAAAGATTGGATGCAAAGGTGATATCCATAGGGAATTCACCAAACGGAGTCAATATAAACTTGAACTGCGGTTCGACTCAACCGAGAAAATTGCAGGAAAAAGTAATCAGTGAAGGAGCTTTTATGGGACTGGCTTTCGACGGAGATGCGGACAGGTTGATTGCCGTCGACGAAAAAGGCAGAATTATCGACGGAGATAAGCTCATTTGCATTTGTGCCAAGATGCTGAAGGATGAAGGCAGTCTGGGCAACGGCGTCGTAACGGGAACTCTCATGAGCAACTTGGGTTTTCATAAATATATTAGAGAACTTGGATGTGAAACGCGGAGCACCAATGTAGGTGACAGATACGTTTTGGAAGATATGTTAAAGACGGGAAGCCTTCTCGGTGGAGAGCAGTCAGGTCATATAATATTCAGAAGCTATTCGACTACGGGCGATGGCATTCTAGCCGGAATTCAGGTGGCAGGAGCCGTCATAAAATCCGGGAAAACCGCTTCGGAAGTATCAGACGAAATCAAAATATACCCTCAAGTTTTAAAAAATGCGAGAGTTGACAGTAAAAATAAATTGAAATATGAAAACGACAGAGAAATGCAAACGATTTTTCAAAAAACGGAGAAACACCTGGAAGGACGAGGCAGATTATTGATCAGACCATCCGGAACGGAACCTCTGGTCAGAGTCATGATAGAAGGAGATGACATTGGTGAAATAACGAAGCTCGCCGAGGAACTGGCTCTGTTGTTGACAAAGAAATTCGGATAAGGAGATATATTTATGTGTGGAATAGTGGGTTTTATCGGCAAGCAAAATGCCAAGGAGGTTATACTGAGCGGGCTGAAAAGCATGGAATACAGAGGCTATGATTCTGCAGGGATAGCCATAAACATGAAAGATAGAATTGAAGTCAGAAAACACGTAGGCGGCATTGAAAACTTGGAAAAAATCACCCGAGATGTGGAATTTGACGGCAAGCAGGGCATAGGACATACCAGATGGGCAACTCACGGGGTTCCTGCTACTGTAAATGCACACCCGCACCTGAGTCAAGACGGCGAAATAGCCATAGTTCACAACGGAATCATAGAAAACTATGCTGAGATTAAAGACTGGCTGATAGGGGAGTTCGGAGTAAAATTCGCATCTGAAACGGACTCGGAAGTCATTGCACAGTTAATATCCGTATACTACAAGGGCGACTTGCATAAGGCGGTGAACAAGGCGGTAAAAAAGTTGAGAGGTGCATATGCGATAGCTGTAATTGCACACGACGAACCGGATAAAATCGTGGCGGTGAGAAAAGACGCCCCTCTTGTGGCAGGTATCGGAAAAGGTTGTAATTTCATAGCATCCGACATTCCCGCTCTATTGAAATACGTCAGAGAGATTTATCTGATAGAAAATAATGAAACCCTAGTCTTAACCAAAGATGATATAAAGATTTATGACAAGGACGGTAACGAAATAAAAAGGGATGTGTACCATGTTACTTGGGATGCGGATGCAGCTGAAAAAAGCGGATACGAACATTTCATGATAAAGGAAATTCACGAGCAACCTGAAGTTATCGGCGAAACGCTGAACAGGCGTTTAGATGAAAACGACAGGATCAAAATAGATGGCATATCGCTCTCAAAAGTAGAGATAAATCAATTTGACAAAGTGTATATAGTTGCTTGCGGAACCGCCTACTTTGCAGGGCTGGTCGGTAAGTACCTAATTGAAAAAATAGCAAAAATTCCGGTAGAAGTGGATGTGGCATCCGAATTCAGATACAGAGACCCTCTGGTAGATGATAAAACGCTGCTCATCGCAATTAGCCAATCCGGCGAAACCCTTGATACTCTGGAAGCTCTGAGAGAAGGAAAGAGAAAAGGGGCCAGAGTTTTGTCAGTGGTAAACGTCGTTGGCAGTTCCGTTGCAAGAGAATCCGACGACGTGTTCTATACTTGGGCGGGACCCGAAATATCGGTTGCTTCCACAAAAGCATACACAACTCAACTGATGTGCATGTATATTTTGGCACTTTATATGGGTGAAGTGAAAGGGTCCATAAGCGACGAATACTACAACAAAATTATTTCTGAACTCAAATCGACTCCGGAGAAATTGCAGGCTGTACTCGACCGAAAAGGAGAAGTGGAGGCTTTAGCCAATATATTTTACAGCCGAAACGACATATTTTTCATAGGCAGAGGCCTGGACTCCTGCGTTTCCTACGAAGGTTCTTTAAAGTTGAAAGAAGTTTCCTATATAAACTCTCTGGCAATCACAGCCGGTGAACTGAAACACGGCACCATTGCACTGGTGGAAGACGACACTTTGATTTTCGCCTTAGCATCTCAGGATTTTCTGTTTGAAAAGATGCTTTCAAACATAGAAGAAGTCAAGACCAGAGGTGCGAGAGTTGTCGGAATTGCAAAGAAAAATCAAAATGCTATTCAATCCAAAGCAGATGAAGTCATATTCATTCCGGATTGTGCGGATGAAATCACACCGCTGCTGACGGTGGTGCCTCTTCAACTATTTGCTTATTATGTTGCCAAACGGAGAGGAACCAACGTAGATAAGCCTAAAAATTTGGCAAAATCGGTAACTGTTGAATAGATAACGAATTTGAAATTAAAATCTATAGGAACTTCAGATGGAGAATATTATGAACTATGAAGTTAAAGACATAAAACTGGCACCCGACGGTCATCGTAAAATACAATGGGTAAAGAATAATATGCCTGTGTTATCACAGCTGGAAAAGGAATTTGAAAAGGCCAAACCCTTTGAAAACGTCAAAATTTCCCTGTCGATTCACATGGAAGCAAAAACGGCATATCTGTGTAAGGTGTTAGTCGCAGGCGGAGCTGTACTTTCAGCAACGGGAAGCAATGTATTGAGCACTCAGGATGACGTTGCTGCGGCTCTGGCTGATAGTGGAATCAGCGTTTTTGCAGTGCACGGAGCCAGTGAAAGAGAATACATGAAACACATCGAGATGTGCCTTCAACAAAAGCCTAACATCATCATAGACGATGGAGGCGACTTGGTATCGGTCCTTCACAAGCAGAGACCTGACCTTGCCGAAAATGTCTGGGGAGGCTGCGAGGAAACCACCACGGGAATAATAAGGCTCAAAGCTATGGAAAATGATAAAGTCCTAAACTTTCCGATGATTGCGGTAAACGATGCAGATTGTAAGCACCTGTTTGATAACAGATACGGAACAGGGCAGTCAGTGTGGGACAGCATAATGAGAAATACCAATTTGGTTGTCGCCGGTAAAACCGTAGTTGTAGCAGGATACGGATGGTGTTCAAGAGGTATCGCCATGAGAGCCGCAGGCCTTGGAGCCAAGGTGATAGTGACGGAAATAGATCCTATAAAGGCTATGGAAGCCAAGATGGACGGCTTTGAAGTTATGACCATGATGAAAGCTGCCGTAAGAGGGGATTTCTTCGTTACGGCTACGGGATGCCGAGACACTATAACTACCGAACACATATCCAATATGAAATCCGGAGCCATTTTGGCTAATGCAGGGCATTTCAATGTGGAAATCGATATGGAAGCTCTCGAAAAAACGGCAACTTCTAAACGAGAACAGAGAAAAAATATAACCGGTTATGAAATGAATAACGGCAAATGGATAAATGTGATCGGAGAAGGCAGACTCGTAAACATCGCCGCGGCAGACGGACATCCTGCTGAAATTATGGACTTGAGTTTTGCCGTTCAGGCGTTGAGCGCATTGTATATCAAGGAAAATAAAGATAATCTGAAAAGAGGTAAAGTTATACAGGTTCCTAAAGAAATCGATCAGACGATAGCTGAAAAAAGACTGGAGGCTTGGGGAATAGAAATCGATAAGCTGACTGACCGACAAAGGGAATATCTGGACAGCTGGAATATGTAAGTTGTTCAACGTACAGATCGTATGAAAGGTTAAAGGTTATGAGCAAAGAGGTTAAAGAAGAAGCAAAAAATGCCGTTGTTGATGTGCTGGAAGAAGCACATTTAAGGGCGGGAGATATATTCGTAGTAGGATGTTCGACCAGTGAAATCATCGGAGAACAGATTGGAAAACGTTCAAATATGGATGAAGCGATGGATGTCTTTGATGCCATAAAAAAAGAACTGGACGACAGAAATATCTTTCTTGCAGCTCAATGTTGTGAGCATCTGAACAGGGCGATTGTAATTGAAAGGAAGGCTGTGGGCGACGATGTTGAAATCGTGAACGCGGTTCCGCAAATTCATGCAGGCGGTTCCTTTGCAACTATATGTTACGAGAGGTTTGAAGACCCCGTAGTATTGGAAGAAATCAAAGCGGATGCCGGTATGGATATCGGTGACACGTTCATAGGCATGCATCTGAAAAAAGTCGCTGTCCCTATCAGAATTTCCACTAAAAAAATCGGTAAAGCTAATGTTACGGCTGCTCGTACAAGACCTAAATTCATAGGCGGTTACCGTGCCAAGTACAGTTCTTTTTTAGCCAAAGGCAGAGAACTTTACGACGGAGAAGTTCTTAAATAGAACTGCTGAAATGAAGCCAAAATTGATGCTCACCTGAATAACAATGGGATCTGTTGCACTGTCGGAAACTATGGTGAACAAAATACAAAATTCCGTTAATTTCGAACAAAGTGGTATGTAGGAATGCAAATTCCGTCATATCATTTTTTTATGCAGTTTCAACTCTTCCGGCGCTTTCAGGTAACCCTTTCATTTCTATTATCTTTTTTCTTTCAAAATGCGGTTTGTCACATATACGTTAAAATAGTTGCTCCTACACCGAAGTTTCTCATATAAATTACGCAGTTCAACAAAAAACAAAAATATTGGAATTGACTATTGAAAATATAGAGGAAATATTATATACTGAATAGGCAAAACACAATATATAGGGGGTAATGTTGAAATAATAAATAATATATTGTATAAATATGGTTTTGCATAAAATAGCATAATAACCGTATAGTTTTATATTTTCGGATAAAATGCATCTATATATGTGTGAATAAATATGCATAAAACAGTGTATGATAAATAGATTGGAAGATGAAATGAACAATTTAGGGGAGAGGAAAATGTATGTAATTAAGAGAGACGGTGAAACCGCAGCATTTGACAGGAGCAAGATAAAAGCGGCAGTAGAAAAAGCTATGAAATACGGCAGCGGCATCTACGATGAGGACATTGCGGCAGCAGTTGCGAGAGATTGTGAAAAACATTTCTCTGAAAAGGAAGAGAATCCTACTATATATATGATAGAGGGTCTCGTTTATGACAGATTGATGCATTACAACCACATGGAAACGGCGAGAGCTTACGAGGGATACAGGGCTGTTCAGCAGTTTAAGAGACAGGTCAACACCACGGACGATTCCATTTTAGAGCTTATGAAGAAAGCAAACGAAGATGTAATGATGGAAAATTCCAATAAAAATGCCGTTATATGCTCAACTCAAAGAGATTTAATTGCGGGGGAAGTTTCCAAGGATATTGCCAGAAGGAAATTGATTCCGCCTCACATAGTGCAGGCTCACGATGAAGGCTCAATACACTGGCACGATATGGATTATACCATTCAACCTCTATTCAACTGTTGTCTCATCAACATTGAAGACATGCTGGGACACGGTACTGTGATAAATGAAAAGATGGTGGAATCGCCTAAATCCTTTTCTACCGCGTGTACAGTTACAACTCAGATAATGGCACAGGTTGCCAGCAACCAGTACGGCGGACAGAGCATTACAGTCAAACACCTGGCACCGTACTTGAGAAAGACTCGAGATAAATTTTTTAAATTCTTCTATGAGAAATACGAGGATGAAAAGCTGGCGGAAGAATTGGCAGAAGATATGACGCTAAAAGAACTTAAGGATGGTGTTCAGACTATAAGATACCAGCTTTCCACTCTTATGACGACTAACGGACAGGCGCCGTTTGCGACTATATATCTTGAAATCGAAGAAGGCAGCCCTTATGAGAGAGAAATGGCTCTTATCTGTGAAGAGATGATCAAGCAGCGATTGGAGGGTATGAAAAACTACAGAGGGCAGAACGTAGGTGAAGCATTTCCAAAACTCGTTTACCTATTGGACGAACACAACTGTTTGGAAGGCGGAAAATACGATTATATAACCAAACTGGCAGCAGAGTGTACTGCAAAGAGATTGGTTCCGGACTATCAGAGTGCAAAGATGATGAGAAAGAACTACGAAGGATGTACATTCCCTCCTATGGGGTGTCGCTCGCATCTCTCTCCATATAAAGATGAAGAAGGCAACTATAAATGGTATGGAAGATTTAACCAGGGCGTAGTTTCTTTAAATCTTCCTCAGATAGCGATTATGGCTGAAGGCAAAATGGGAAAATTCTGGAAGATTTTAGATCAGCGATTGTCTTTGTGCAAAGAAGCTCTATTGTGTAGGCACAGAATGCTGTTGGGAAATCTTTCAGATGTTTCACCGATTCACTGGCAACACGGTGCAATTGCAAGGCTTGAAAAAGGCGAGAAGATAGACAAACTCCTTCAAAACGGATATTCTACGCTATCGTTGGGCTACGTAGGCGTTTATGAAATGGTTCAAGCCATGCTGGGCGTGAGCCATACAACCCCTGAGGGCGAAAAGTTTGCAATCGATGTGATGAAGCATATGCAAGATGCCTGTGCCGGTTGGAAACATGAAACAGGATTGGGCTTCAGCGTTTATGCAACTCCTGCAGAGTCGCTGGTTTACAGATTCTGCAGATTGGACAGAGCCAGATTCGGTGAAATTCCAAACGTTACAGACAGGCTGTATTACACCAACTCATATCACGTAAATGTAAGAGAGGAAATAGATGCTTTCAGCAAGTTGTCATTTGAATCTCAATTCCATGAAATTTCAACCGGAGGATGTATATCATACGTAGAAGTTCCCGATATGACAAAAAATTTGGAAGCGGTAGAACAGATTATCAACTTCATATATCACAACATTCAATATGCGGAAATCAATACCAAACCGGATATTTGTTATAAATGCGGTTTCACCGGAGAAATAGAGGTAGATGATAATTTGGAATGGCATTGTCCAAACTGTGGAAATAGCGACAGAAACGAAATGCAAGTAATGCGTCGTACTTGTGGATACATAGGAACGAATTTTTGGAACAAGGGCAGAACGCAAGAAATCAAAGAGAGAGTATTGCACTTGTAAAAAGTGTAATCTACTCGCCGGCGTTTAACGTCCGATTATGTAAATCATATGATCAAGGCTATGTCAGTCTGAAAAGAGTTTAGATCATATATAGTTATTATACGATGGGACCTATTTTTTAAAATAGAAGTAAAATTTAAATATGAAAGCACCTTAAAAACTGTTGTCGAAGTTATAAAAGTCAGCTCGCTCATAGTGGAAAAGGTGTTTTTATGTTTAACTTAGAGAGGATTGCTTATGAAATTCAGCACCATAAGAGCCTTAGATGTTGCCAACGGACCGGGTATCAGGGTTACTATATTCGTATCCGGATGTTCACATAACTGCAACGGCTGTTTCAACGAAGAGCTGCAAGATTTTCAACATGGAACTCTTTGGACGGAAAAAGATGAAGAAGAATTCATAGAGAAAGTGGCAAAGCCGCAAGTTACAGGTGTCAGCATTTTAGGTGGAGAACCTTTGGAACAGCTAATGGACGATAGCCTATTTCGCCTTTTGAGCAGAATAAAAAAAGAGATGCCGGAGAAAAGCATCTGGTTATGGACGGGAGATATATTTGAAGAAGCTATAAAAAATCCGAAAAAAAGGCGTATAATCGAGTGTCTTGACGTCCTCATAGACGGACCTTTCATCCTTGCCGAGAAAAATCTGAAATTGAAATACAGAGGCTCTGAAAACCAGCGAGTAATAGATGTGGTCAAATCTTTTGAGACAGGTAAAACCGTATTTATGAAGAACGCCTAATTGCGATTTAACCCCCTTGATTCAAGTCTTAAATACGCTGACATTTCACATTTATTACACATAAATATGTGATAACCGTGGGAATTGTAAGGAAATTATATTTTTTTTGTGAAAGCCTCTTCACAAATATTGAATTAAATTTTATATAGTAGTATCATAGTCAACGTAAAGGAGATGTTTATGTTAAACTTTGATACGAAAAACGCTATGAGCAGAGTTAAAAATGCTTATGGCAAAGTGAAAAATTTAAAGAAGAAGACTAAAGAAATAATTTGTATAGGGGCAGTTGCATTTGTAATAGGCTCATTCGTTTTCTACGATGTAGCCACAGGAGTTGCATATGCAGCAAGTGCAGGTGAAGCACAACCACATGTAATTAAAGCCGGCGGAAAGCAGATCGCAGTTGTTGAATCAAAAGCGGAAGCTGAACAGGCAGTGGAGAATGTTAAACAGGCTTATGGTAAGTCAAGCATGGAAACCACAGCAATAGTTAATCCGGCTATAACAATTGAAAAGAAAGAATATATCACAGGCGAAAACGTAAAGGTGTTGAATTCGGTTGAAGCTACAAAGACTATCCTAGAAAAAAATTCTGGTAAGAATCCGATTTTCAAAGTTCATGTTGAACAGCCCGTAGTGAAGTCAGAAACGATTCCTTATGAAACAAAAGAAATCGAAACTGATTCCCTTGAAAAAGGTGAGAGAAAAATCGAAACCGAAGGTGTTAACGGTTCAAAATTGGTTACGAGCAAAGAGACTATGGTGAACGGAAAGGTTGTAAAATCTGAAATTTATACATCTAAAGTTAAAGCTGAACCTAAGAAAGAAGTTGTGCTTGTCGGTACAAAGGAACCGAAGGCGGAAGTTAAGAAGGAAAAGAATTCAAATAATAAAGATACATCTAGAGCGTCAAGTGGCTCAAAAAGCAGAGCGAATCATGTTTCTTACGCTTATGATTCGGCGAGAAGCGGCAGTATTTCAGAATATGCTAAGTCATTCCACGGTGTCCCATATGTATATGGCGGCTCTACACCGGCAGGCTTTGATTGCTCAGGATTTACAAGCTATGTTTTCAGAAAATTCGGAATTAGTCTGCCACACAGTTCGGCAGCTCAAGCCAGATATGGCAGACCTGTTTCAAGAAGCGAAGCTAAACCTGGAGATTTAGTAGTGATGCCGGGTCATGTAGGCATATATGCCGGTAACGGTATGGTTACTCATGCACCTAAGCCTGGTCAGTCTGTTACAACTGTGCCTCTATGGACAGGAGCGAGCTTCAGAAGATTAATTTAACTAACTTAGTTTAATTTACTGAAATTCCCTATCACGAAAGTGTGTAGGGAATTTCGTTATGTGTAAAAATGTTCATGTATCGCCATTTTAAAGAACCTATCATCATATGTTGTGTTTCATCGCCGTTGGACAGCATTCATCATTCAGGTTCTTTTTTTATGCACACCTTTATGTCCATGCTCATTTCTTACAGATGTACCGCATATGTTAAACTTTTACTTTTTTCGCATTTCCAGGCTTTTGCAGCATTGCCAAGATATGGATATATATGTTACAATAAGTTGTTAGAAATAAAGCGATTAAGGAGATAAAAATGTTTGATAAACTGTCATTTATTTCAGATAAATATAATGCTTTGACTGAAAAGGTCTCAGATCCGCAAATTATTGCCGACCAGTCAAAATGGCAGAAGTATGCAAAGGAGTTGAGTGAACTCGAGCCTATAGTCAAAAAATTTCAAGAATACCAACAAGTAAAAAAATCCATTGCAGAAAGCAAGGAACTTTTAAACGAAAGCAGCTCTGATGAAGAGCTGAGAGAGCTTGCCAAACTGGAATTATCGGAAATGGAAGATAAAGTAGAACCTTTGGAAGAAGAACTGAAGGTTTTATTGTTGCCAAAAGATCCTAATGATGAAAAAAATGTAATACTGGAAATCAGAGCAGGAACCGGCGGTGATGAAGCAGCTTTATTCGGAGCGGATCTATTCAGAATGTATTCGAGATATGCAGAACGCCGTGGCTGGAAAACGGAACTCATGGAGGTGAATGAAACGGGTATCGGAGGTATCAAAGAAGCTGTATTGCTCATAAAAGGAAAAGGTGCCTACTCAAGGCTGAAATACGAATCCGGTGCGCATAGAGTACAAAGAGTTCCGGAAACGGAATCATCCGGCAGAGTTCATACGTCCGCAGCTACCGTCGCCGTATTACCGGAAGTGGACGAAGTTGAGGTGAACTTAAATCCAAACGATGTCAGAGTCGATGTGTACAGATCGTCTGGAAACGGCGGACAGTCTGTAAATACTACCGATTCTGCGGTTAGACTGACACACATACCGACGGGAACCGTAGTAACTTGTCAGGATGAAAAATCTCAAATCAAAAATAAAGAAAAAGCATTTAAAGTCCTTGCTGCAAGACTTTACGATGTCATGATACGAGAGCAGACTGATGAAATCTCTCAACAGAGGAAAAGCCAGGTAGGTTCAGGGGACAGATCCGAACGTATCAGAACCTATAACTTTCCGCAGGGCAGAGTATCCGATCACAGAACCGGAGTTACTCTATATAAACTTGATGCATTTTTAGACGGCGATTTGGACGAAATCATAGATGGCTTAATCACTACGGATCAGGCTGAAAAGATGAAGAACTTCTGATGTGACTCCCCTTCATGATTTCGCAAGATAATGATTTTAAAATATCGGGAAAAATGAAAACAGTTTTTTTAAGTGATGATGAAAATGATATAAAAAAAGCAGGAGAGATTATCTCTAAAGGTGGGCTTGTCGCATTTCCAACGGAAACGGTCTACGGGCTCGGTGCTGACGGATTAAATGAAAATGCCGTTTCAAAGATATTTGCGGCAAAGGGTAGACCCGGTGATAATCCTTTAATTTTACATATCAGTGAAATTGATGAAATAGAGAGTATAGCACTTGAAGTCGATGAAAAAGCAAAAAAATTGATGAAAGCTTTTTGGCCGGGGCCGATGACTCTCATCTTAAAGGCAAGAGATATAGTTCCTAAAAAAACTACAGGTGGATTAGATACAGTCGGCATTAGAATGCCTAATTGCGATATGGCAAGATTGTTGATAAGATCAGCAGGAACCCCTATTGCAGCTCCCAGTGCAAACACTTCCGGCAGACCCAGTCCAACTACGGCAAAACATGTGCTGGAAGATATGAACGGTAAAATAAATGCAATTTTAGACGGTGGAGATTGCCAAGTAGGAATTGAATCTACAATCATTTCTACTCTAGGAGAAACTGTAACCATTCTCAGACCCGGTGCGATAACAAAGGAAGATGTGGAGAGAACACTGAATGAGCCTGTAAAATTCCACGAGAGTTTGCTCAGCACAAGTGATATTATAGATAGAATAGGAGTTTCTGATACATCGTCCGATGTATCAGTCAAAAAAAAATCGATGAGCCAAAATCTCGAAGAGGATGTGGTTCCTATGGCTCCGGGGATGAAGTATAAACATTACGCACCCAAAGCGGACATGCTGCTGTTCATAGGTGATTACGACATCGTATGCAAAGAAATCGAGAAGAGGAAAGAAATCTTTCAGAAGCAGGGAAAAAAAGTAGGAGTAATAAACTATGGATGTCAGAGCAATTTGGAAATTTCAAAGAGGTTTTTCAAGGATCTGAGACATATGGATGAAGAAAAGATCGATGTTATACTCGCCTGTGGCGTAAGCGACGTCGGATTGGGTTTTGCCGTCATGAACAGAATGATGAAATCGGCTGGATATAACATCATAAACTTGACCGAAGAAAAGGTCGGACAAAAAATAGATTCTCGGGGTGAAAATGACACCCTTCCCATATAAATAAAATTAAAGTGAGGAGAGGAAATGAAAATTGCAATTGCCAGCGATCATGCCGGCTATGAGATGAAGATGATTATTTTAGGTTATTTGCAAGCCATGGATCACGATGTTATGGATCTTGGAACGGATAGCACCGAGTCGGTAGATTATCCGGTTTACGGAAAGTCATGTGGTGAGGCTGTCGCGAGGAAAAAAGCGGAGAAAGGTATCGTGATATGTGGAAGCGGTATCGGTATCTCCATCGCTGCAAACAAGGTTAAAGGTGTCAGATGCGGGCTTTGTACTTCTGTTGAAATGGCGGAATTAGCCAGGAAGCACAACGATGCCAACGTATTGGCTCTAGGTGGCAGGCTTACTGAAATCACTGTGGCACTACAAATTGTAGATGCTTTTTTAAATACTGAGTTTGAAGGTGGCAGACACCAAAAACGCGTCGATTTGCTTGATAAATAAGGAGGGGCAAAGTGAGTAGAATATACGTATTCGATCATCCGTTAATTCAACATAAAACAGCTCTTTTACGATTAAAGGAGACTACTACTAAGGATTTTAGAGATTTGGCAAAGGAAATCGGTATGCTCATGGGATATGAAGCTACCAGGGATTTACCTCTTAAAAAGGTTCACGTCGAAACTCCAATGTGCAATACGGATGTCAATTTATTAGATGGTGAGGACGTTGCCATCGTTCCCATTTTGCGAGCAGGTTTAGGTATGGTGGACGGAATGCTTTCATTGATTCCCAATGCAAAAGTTGGACATGTAGGGCTTTATAGAGATCCTGAAACTCATAAACCGGTGGAGTATTATTGCAAGATGCCTCATGATATCGAGAAAAGGAAGATATTCGTAATGGATCCTATGCTTGCCACCGGAGGATCGGCAGTCGATGCAGTCAGCTTGGTGAAAGAGAAGGGGGGCAAGGATATCACTTTTATGTGCTTAATCGCAGCTCCGGAAGGGATTGAAACCTTGTCAAAAGCACACCCCGACATAGATATACTGATAGCTGCAAAAGATGAGAAATTAGATGAAAATGCCTATATATTGCCGGGGCTTGGAGATGCAGGCGATAGACTTTACGGAACGAAATAAGGAGGGCGTAAAAGTGAATAGCAATGAGATTAAGGAGAGTCCTTTAACGAACGATTTGACGGACAATGAGGAACTTCTTGATTGGGTGAGTGAAGTGGCTGAACTGACTCAACCCGACAGCATTATGTGGATTACCGGAGATGAGGCTCAGCTTGAGCAACTCAGAAAAGAAGCTATGAAAACAGGTGAGCTGCATCAGCTGAATACGGAAAAATTGCCGGGATGTTACCTGCACCGAAGTGCTACACATGACGTTGCGAGAATTGAAGGCAGAACTTTTATATGCAGCGAACAAAAGGACAATGCGGGTCCCACAAACAACTGGATGAATCCAAGAGAAATGCACGAAAAGCTGAAAAAACTTTTCAAGGGTTCCATGAAGGGACGAACCATGTACGTGATTCCCTTCTCTATGGGTGCTATCGGATCTCCATTTGCCAAGTACGGCATAGAAATTACCGACTCGATTTACGTCGTGCTAAACATGAATATAATGACTAGAATCGGCGTTAAAGTTTTAGATGCCATAGGCAGTAAAGGCGAGTTCACTAAAGGATTGCATGCAAAGTCGGATTTAAATCCGGAGGAGCGTTACATAGTTCACTTCCCTGAGGAAAACACCATAATGTCCATAAATTCCGGATATGGCGGAAATGTTTTACTGGGCAAAAAGTGTCTGGCGCTGCGAATCGCTTCATATCTAGGTCAAAAACAGGGTTGGTTGGCAGAGCATATGCTTATATTGGGTGTTGAAAATCCACAGGGTGAAAAACACTATGTTGCGGCAGCATTTCCGTCTGCTTGCGGAAAAACCAATTTGGCGATGTTGATTCCTCCGGAAGTTTACAGGAAACGCGGTTGGAAGATATCCTGTGTCGGAGACGATATCGCTTGGCTTAGAATCGGCCAAGACGGCAGGCTATGGGCGACAAATCCCGAAAACGGATTTTTCGGAGTCGCTCCGGGAACCAATGCAAAGTCAAATCCCAACGCATTGACTGCAACTATGAAAAATACCATATTCACCAACGTTGCTCTCAACACTGACGATAATACGGTTTGGTGGGAAAAGCTGAGCAAGGATATTCCGGAGAATATAATAGATTGGACGGGACAGGAGAGAAATGGAAGCGATAAGGGCAACGAGCCCCTTGCTCATCCCAATTCAAGGTTTTCATCTCCGGCAGTTAACTGTCCTTGCATTTCGAAAGCTTTCGGAAAGCCGGAAGGCGTTCCGATTTCCGCTATAATATTCGGTGGCAGAAGGGCGAAAACAGCACCTCTCGTATATCAGTCAAGGGACTGGAACCACGGAGTCTTCGTCGGTTCGATAATGGCTTCAGAAACCACTGCTGCGGCCTCAGGACAGGTCGGAGTGGTGAGGAGAGACCCTATGGCAATGTTGCCTTTCTGCGGCTACAACATGGCTGACTACTGGCAGCACTGGCTGGATATGGGACAGAAACTGACAAATCCTCCTAAAATTTTCAATGTAAACTGGTTTAGAACTGATGAAAACGGCAATTTCATATGGCCGGGATTCGGCGATAATCTGAGAGTTTTGGAATGGATACTGAAAAGAGCTCAAGATAGAATCGGCTGTGAGGAAACGGAAATAGGATTGTTACCTAAAGCTGAAGACATAGACATTGAGGACTGTGACATAGATAAGAAAACTCTGCAGAGCATATTGAATGTAGAAAAGGAATATTGGCTGGATGATATAAAGAGCATAGAGGAGCTTTATAACAAATTTGGCGACAGAGTGCCTGCTACGCTGGTCAAGGAAGTCAAAGACATGGAAGCTCGATTGAAGAAGATAAAATAATAACCGCAAAAGAAGGTCATATCTTTATGATATGGCCTTTTGTGAAATTTAGAGTAACTGCTGAATTGACAGCACATTCGACGAAAATCTGTACAGAGAGGAGTAAAAAATATGATAAATGAAAAAGTTCATGAAAGGATAAAAAAACTCAGAAAACTGATGACAGACAACCAAATACGCTTTTATTTGATACCTACTTCGGATTTTCATCAGACAGAGGCAGTGGGCAGCTATTTTAAAGCCCGAGAGTATATGTCGGGATTTACCGGTTCGGAAGGCACTCTTCTAATCGGTATGTATGAGGCAAAACTATGGGTTGACGGCAGATATTTTTTACAGGCGGAAAAGGAGCTCGTCGGAAGCGGCATAGATAAAATGGAAATGGGAGAAAAGGGTGTTCCGACTATTGAAGAATATTTACGTGAAAATCTGAATGCCAACGATACGCTGGCTTTTGACGGAAGAGTTGTCAATACTGCCATGTTTCAGGAGTTTGAGAAGATTGCCAGTGAAAAAAGGTCAAAAATAAAAGTGGATTTGGACTTGGTTGACAGCGTATGGTCAGATAGACCCGCTTTACCGAAAGATAAGGCATGGAAGTTGCCGAAAACCATTACAGGAGAAACCATTGATCAAAAGCTGAAAAGGCTCAGAGATGAGATGAAAGCTAATGAGTTAGGTGGATATATATTCTCCGCATTGGACGATATCGCCTGGCTTTTGAATATGAGAGGCAGAGATGTTGAGTTTTTCCCTGTGGTCCTGTCTTATTTGATACTGACAAAAACCGACGGCTATCTGTTTGTAGATCAAAATAAGTTGACAGATGAGCTCTTAGAGGATTTTTCGAGAAATGCGATTAAGGTATTCCCATACGATAGAGTCTATGAATTTGCTGAAAAATTAGATGATGTGCTGGGAGAAGGGTACAATACCATATCATTGGATGCAAATATTTTGAATTCCGCGCTATACGCAAAACTTCCGAGAAATATAAAAGTGCAAAACGAAGTGTCTCCTGTGGTTTTGTGGAAAGCGTGCAAAAATGAAACAGAGCTTAAAAACAACGAAAATGCACACTTAAAAGATGCCATCGCTGTAACTAAATTCATAAGATGGATTCAAAATTCCGTAAAAGAAGGAGAAGATATCGATGAATACGGTGCTTCCATGAAACTTCACGAGTTCAGGATGCAACAGGATGGCTTCATAGAGGAGAGTTTTGAAACCATTGCGGCATATAGAGAAAACGGGGCAATTGTGCACTATCATCCGCCTGTGAGCAACTCCAAAAAACTCGAAAATCGCAGTATGATACTGGTAGACAGCGGAGGTCATTATAGAGACGGTACCACCGACGTTACCAGAACAATTCCTCTCGGACAGCTCACAGCAGAAGAGAAAAAGTGCTATACAGCCGTGTTGCGAGCTATGATAAGGCTGAGTAAATCAAAATTTTTGAAAGGCTGCAACGGAAAAAATCTAGACATACTGGCAAGGGGTATTTTATGGGATCTGAACATGGATTACAAGCACGGAACAGGACATGGAGTAGGGTATATTCTAAACGTTCACGAAGATCCTGTCGGTATCCGATGGAGAGCCGTTCCGGGGCTTAATGATATGGAACAGTTCAGAAAAGGAATGGTCGTTTCAAACGAACCGGGAGTATATTTTGAAAATAACTTCGGAATCAGAATCGAAAATGAGATGGTTGTTGTGGAAGATATGGAAAACCAATTCGGAAAGTTTATGAAATTCGAACCGTTGACATGGATTCCTATCGATACGAAGCAAATATTGATTGAAGATATGAATGAAGATGAAAAAAAGTGGCTCAACACGTATCATGCAGAAGTATTCAGAAAAATCAGTCCATTTTTAGACGACAATGAAAAAAAATGGCTGAGAGATTATACAAAACTGATATAATATGGTATACTTGTCCAAACTGCAAAATGGATATTTTCAGATATTATTTTACTGATAAATTTTGAAATTCTGCAGCAATCCCAGGGGAAGAAAAATTAAAAATTATGTGAGAGTAACAGATAGAAGGAGAGGAATATTTATGTTAAAAGAATTTAAAAAATTTGCATTTAGAGGCAATGTCTTGGATTTGGCAGTAGGTGTAATCATAGGTGCTGCGTTTGGTAAGATTATCAGTTCCTTGGTAAACGATATCATCATGCCGTTGATAGCCTTGATACTGCCGGGAAAAGTCGATTTTACAAGCCTTATGTGGAACAATATAAAATACGGTAATTTCATTCAAGTTGTATTTGATTTTCTAATTACCGCATTTGCTATATTCATGTTCATAAAGGCAATAAATACCGCAAAGGATAAACTTTCAAAAGAATCGCCGGAAGAAGAGGCTGCACCTGTTGACAGCAAGGAAGAACTGCTGAAAGAAATCAGAGATCTATTAAAAAGTGAAAAATAATTATGGTTAATGTGTTCGATAAATTGGAAACACAGAAACTATGTGGAATTTTATCAGTTGGGGTTGATTAAAGCATTTTTAAATTATAAGCGAAGCGATTGAATATAAACATATTGCACCTCCTCCAGGGGATGTCACTGCAAATAAAGTTATATGTTTAAACAGAAACTAAATACAAATGCTATGTTTTAAAGAAGGGAGCAGATGCTCTCTTTTTTAGTTGCAAATTTTGACTCAAATAAATCATTCTCTCTGTATTGTATAACAATTATTCATGGGATAAAACAATGATTTTTATTGAAAATTTTATGAGTTACTATTAGAATTAAATGGAAAGAATTGTAAGTTCCATTTCGCCTACGGGTAATTAAATATTGCAACAGGATTATATCTATGGATCAAGGAGAAATTGTCGAAGATGGCACACATAGTGAATTAATGAAAAAAGACGGATTATATAAAAGGCTATACACAAAACAGACCTCGTTATATCAAAATATTAACATTAGTTAAAGGGGAAGTAATGAATATCATTGAGACTAAAAACATTGAAAAAACATATAAGACAGGTGATGAAGTCGTAGAAGCTCTGAAGGACGTAAATTTAACGTTAACAGAAGGTGAGATTCTCGCCATAATGGGCAGCAGCGGCTCCGGAAAAAGCACTCTTTTACATATTTTAGGCGGGTTGGAACGGCCTGATGATGGAGAAGTTTATCTGAACGAAAGCACAAACCCCGTAATATTTAAAGAACCGCAGATAACTGAATATAGGGAGAAGAATATCGGCTTTATATTTCAACGGTTCAATCTCATAGGAGATCTAACCGTGCGAGACAACATTGAAATTCCTCTTCACATAAAAAAAGAGAAATTTGAAACCATAAATGAAAAGGTGGAGAAAATGGCTCGGCTGATGGGTATTTCTTCAAAATTAGACAACAAGCCCGGCAAGCTGTCAGGCGGACAACAGCAGAGGGTGGCAATTGCCAGGGCTTTAATCGGCAATCCCAGAATACTCCTGGCAGATGAACCCACAGGAGCCCTCGATGTGGTTACGACTGCTGAAATTCTGGATATATTGACCGATTTAAACAGAGAGTTAAACCAAAGTATAATCGTGGTCACCCACGATGCCAAAGTTGCATCCTGCGCTGATAGAGTGGTTTTTTTGCACAACGGTCAGATAAAAGAGGAATATCGTGTTGAAGCGGATGCAAATAACGTAGCTAATATTTTAGATTTATTAAAAACTTTGGAGCAATAGGAGTCTCATGAAAAACCTCAATAATTTATCCTTTGAACAAATTAAAAACAACAGATTTTTGTCCGCAACGAGCATGATCAGCATAATACTCGTCGTATTCGCTATCGTCGTTATGTTCAACTTCGCTTTAAATTCAATTATCACATATCCTCAGTCCTTTGCAAATATGAAAAGTGCCGGTGCCGCTATTGATATTCGCAGCGAAGAATATAGAAAAAATTTGCTGTCTTTTATCATAATATTATCTGTTATAGTAATTTCGATTATGACTGTTACAATCTTATTTATTACGAGTACGTTTCAAATATTGCTCAAAAAAAGCCATAGAGATATGGCGATATTACGAGCAATGGGAGCCGACAAAGCTCAGATAAAAGCCATCATCAAGAATCAAGTCAATTTTCTGACCATTGCAGGTAGCGTGTTAGGGCTTGTATCGGCATTTTTATTCTATAACTTCGGTTTAGAGTTTCTACGTAAAGTATGGGGAATGAAAATAAACGGAAAACATCATTTTTACGTTATAATATCGATAGCAATCGTGATAATTCTAATGGTGATTATAAGAAAATCGGTTTTATTTAGTGCAAATAAATACTCCAATGTAATGCCCATCGAAATCATAAACGGATTATACGGCGAGAAGAACGGAAAAGAAAAAATGCGAAAAAGAAGGGCATTATATTTTAGAGACCTGAATTTATCGCTGAAACTGATAGGGAACAAACTTTCGGAAAATAAACTGATCATTTTTTCAGTCTCTTTGTTGATCGTTTTATTCTTGTCAGGCAACACTTTTGTAAAAACCGTGGAAAAAAACGGAGCGGACTACATAAAGCAGAAATACAAATCGGATGTTTTGATAACCATAGATAGCTCTGAATCTCTAAAGAAAAGAGAAACGGATAAGATTATAGATCGGCTAAAAAAAACGGAAAATGTGGATATAGCTGTTATGTATGGCATACAATCGATTAGTAATAGTGACGGATCTCGTATAAATTTTCAATTGGGTGATTTAAATGGATTGAACAAGTTTAAGTTCTTACATAATAGGTTCGAGAAAAATGAAACAGCTATTAGCGACACTTTCGCTAAAAAACATAACCTCAAGGAAAATGATAAATTAATGCTGGGCGATAAAAAGTTTACAGTTCGGGAGATTTTTAAATCGTCCAACTTCACTTGGAGTGATGTCATCATAGATGCAGACAACGAGGAGTATACCGATGAAGATCTCGGCCATTTTGACGCCATCTATGCAAAAGGGAATATGAAACAAATCAACAAGACTCTCGCCTCCTTAAAAAACAAATATCACTACATAAAGTGGTCGACGCAAGATGAAGAACTGTCTAAGCTTTACAATGGTGGAAAAGAGCGATTCGGTATGTTTTTCATAACGTTATACGGGCTTGTGATAATCGTAACCATCGGCTGGATTAACACGATGAACAACATTCTGGAAGACAGGCGAAACAACTATTCCACATTGCACACATTAGGCTATGTTCCAAGGCGTATTGCGATGATAATACTCTATCAACTGCTCATATATGTGGGGACCGGCGTTATAGGCGGACTTATACTGAGTACGATTTTAAATTATAAAATAACGGAGACTTTGGAATTCGCAGGTAGCTTGCAGGCAGTGGGGTTATATACTCTCGTCATACTGGTTGCAATGCTTCCAAAAGTTTTAAAACTGGCATACACATACAATCAAGATATTTTAAAAGAGTAGAAAATATAAACATCTCCTGCAAATTCATAAAACTTTGCAATTCTCTCAATTCAAATAATTTTAATTGACTTTTTTTTGATAAGAATGTACAATGTATAGGCGTGGATTTAGGATGGAAGCGTCCGTGAATTCACAGCTAAGTTAATTTAGTAATCGCTGAAACAGATTTTACAAATCCCAGTAAGCGGATCCGAAAGGGATGGTCGACCATCTTAGTAGGAGGAAAGGAAACAAAATGAAATCGTTTATTGCAAAGCCTCATGAAGTAGAGCGTAAATGGTATGTTATCGACGCAGAGAACAAAACTCTAGGTCGTTTAGCATCGGAAGTAGCTGCTATCTTGAGAGGAAAGAAAAAGCCTACATATACTCCCCACGTAGACTGCGGAGATTATGTAATCGTTATCAATGCTGAAAAAGTTGCGGTAACAGGCAAGAAGAGAAAAGAAAAGATCTACAAGAGACACACCGGATATCCGGGTGGTCTTAGAGAGATGACTTTCGAACAGCTTATGGAAAAACACCCGACAGAAATTGTTAGACACGCTGTTAAAGGCATGATGCCAAACGGCAAACTGGGCAGACAGATGTACAAAAAGCTGAAGGTTTACGCCGGACCTGAACACGGTCACGACGCACAAAAACCTGCAGTTTGGGAATTTTAAGGGGAGGTATAACAAATGGCAAAAGTTCAATTTAGAGGAACAGGCAGAAGAAAATCTTCAGTTGCAAGAGTTAGACTAGTCCCTGGCACTGGCAACATCACTGTTAATAAAAAACCGTTAGATGACTATATCGCACTGGAAATCGTAAAAAGAGAAGTTAAAAGACCTTTCGAGATTGCCGGTTGCGAAGGCAAGTTTGACGTTATCGCTACCGTAACCGGTGGCGGATACACAGGTCAAGCAGGAGCGTTGAGACACGGCATTGCGAGAGCTTTATGCGAAGCTGATAGAGAAGCATACAGAGCTCCTCTGAAGGCTGCCGGTTTCTTGACAAGAGATGCGAGAATGAAGGAAAGAAAGAAATACGGTCTTAAAAAGGCGAGAAAAGCATCTCAGTTCTCAAAGAGATAATTTTCGCGAGATTATATTTATTGCGCAGGTAAATTGCGGAGTTCCGAAGGGAGCTCCGTTTTTATGTCGATAGCATAGCAGCAATTAAAAGGTCTCCTTGTCCAAAGACCTGCAAAAGTGTATAATATAGTCTATCGGACGATGATTTCGCTGAAAAACATTCCGTATATTTGATATTTGCTATGGCGTTTATGAAAGTTCACAAAGACAATCTTTCAGGCTTTCACCTCTTTTCATGTGATGCCTATGCGTTTTGAGACTTTACGTCTTATATCGCGAATATTTCTGTACGAATGTTTCATATGCAACATGCATATTATCAGTTACAATATGTGCATTATCGGTGAGAAATCCCATCGTGCAACAGAAATTTTAAAATGGAGTAATAATATGTTCAACTACAAATTATGGATTTTTGAAGGCTCTGTAATCATGGTAATCGCCGTCGCAACGGTGGTCTTTTACGGCAATGCCGTATACTTCGATACCTTTTACAGCGGGGCTATTCAAGGCTTGAGAGGCGGCGGCTTAAATACTTTGATGGAAGGAATTACATATATCGGCAATTGGCAGTCCATCGTCATAATATGCCTTTTGCTTTTAGCTTTCGATAAAACTCGGAAGACTTTCGGCATACCCGTTACGTTGGTCGCCATACTTTCCAGCGTTGCCAATAAAATCGTAAAGCATCTGATGCATAGGCCCAGACCCGACTCTTCAAATATGCTGATTTCCGTAAAAGGCTATTCCTTTCCCAGCGGACATACGACTACGGCAATAGCTGTATTTGTCCTGATAGGGTACATTTTGGTGAAAACTATGGATGATAAGAAAAAAGCTTGGATTTACGCAGTTCTTCTCACCCTTCTCGCACTTGTAATAGGATTGAGCAGAGTTTACGTCGGAGTTCACCATCCGTCTGATGTGTTCGCCGGAATATTCATGGGAACCGCTTCCATGAGCCTGATTGCGATGTTCTTTTATCCTCATAAAAAGGAACATGCCAAATGGAGTGAAAAGTTCGACAGGAAATTAGATTCTCTGGAAGTCATCGAAGCGGAAGTTGTAAAGATGCCCGATGAAATGAAAACTTCCTCAGATGGAGAAGAAACGTCCACAAATAATTTTAATTAAGCGGACATGCGTCTGAAATTCTTCATTCAAGTCTTTATCAGCGGACCTTTCATGAAAAACGCAATAAAATCGTAAAAGAGGGGTAGAAATATGAAAATTTTTGCTAATATACCGACATTTTTTAAAGCCTACGGTAACTTGCCTCAGCTTACACAATTTAAGAAGGAGATAGAAAAAGCCAAAGTTGCCGGGGACTTGGAACGTGAAAAAGAATATATACTAAAGGCTACCAGCACATGGGGAAAGTCTCTATCCAAAAGCATAGGCATGGATTTGGAGCTTCTAGGAGGCGAAAATCTTCCAAAAAACGGACCTGTGGTGTATATGTCCAATCATCAGAGTTTTGCCGACATAGTGGCTCTCTGCGCCGTTTTAGATACTATTCAATTCGGATTCATAGCTAAAGATAAACTGGACAGAGTTCCTTTGTACGGCAGCTGGATCAATCGAATCAGAAGTGTTATGATAAACAGAGATAACGCCAGAGAAGGGCTGAAGGCTATCTCAAAGGGAATTTCGTTTATCAACGACGGCTTCTCCCTGTTGATCTTCCCCGAAGGGAAGCGCAGCCAGTGCCCCGACATGGGAGAGTTTAAAGCCGGTGCTATGAAAATAGCTACAAAACCCGGTGTTCCCATCATACCTATTTCCTTGGACGGTACTTGGAGAATATTTGAAGAAAAGGGACGATTGCAAAAAGGTCTTGTCAAGATAAAAATTCATCCTCCTATCGATACTAAAAATCTTTCAAGGGAAGAGGAAAAGCACCTTTCCAGGGAAGTCTACGATATAATTCACAGCGGTGTCCTTGAATTACAGAGACATTCCGAGAATTAGATCAAAATTTAATTTTATTAAACTTTATTAAACGGTTTGAGAGGTAATAATTATGGATCGTCTGGATATGGAATTTTTTGATAAGTATAAGGATGTGGATAAGTTCTGTGGCGATATGCTGAGTTCCGATTCCGGGATTTCTGAATACATCGACCAGATGGATAAAACTCCTGCTTCGGAAAGGCGATATGTCCCTTCATGGGAACGAGATTATCGCATGCTGAAGCATTTGAGATATATCAGAAATCAAATTGCTCATGCGAATAACGACGTTATTTCCACAGAAGAAGACTTTTTCGAGCTCAATGAGTTTTATGACAGATTGTTAAGCGGAAATCATCCTTTCGCACTTATCAGGATTAATTCTAAGCGTGCTGAAAGAATCAGTAAACATAGTGGAGTTAAGAATGATGGTACTTCCAATACAGAGCATACCGGCTACAGCAATTACGATAGCAGGCAGCGTTCATATGACTATGACAACAAAATCCGATCCACTGACCGCAACAACTATAACCATAACAGTACTAATTACGGAAAAAATTCCGGTTCGCCTTTGAAAATATTGGCACTATCAGCCTTCGTAATAGCTGTTTTGCTCATTGCGTATTACATGAGCCAATAATGGCATATCTTCAATCAATCTAAGAGAAATATGAACAATGAATATTTTTTATAATTTGACATAGTAAAATTTAATGATACCAAAAAATCCTGTAACTTTAGCAAAGTTGCAGGATTTTCAGTTATCGTTATTCTATTTTAAAAAAATCCTTATATATGAGCATTGCCAACTGAATGTTTCACTTCTTCCATACATTTGCAATCTATAAATTTTTACAGACTTTATTTCAATGTTAAACGGTTTATTTTAAACATGATCTTTTAACCAATTCACAAGCTAATGACACATAAATTTCAGTACCCTATGCCAAAATTATCTTTTACTCTGTCGAGAACTTTTTCAGCTATTTCATTTGCTCTCTTTTCACCGTCTTCCAATATTCGCACAAGTTCTTGCGAATTTCTGATCTCTTCGAATCTCTCTTTAAAAGGCTTCAATCCGTCGATTACGATTTCGACTAAATCCTTCTTGAAATCTCCATAGCCTTTTCCCTTGTATTTCTCCTCGATTTGCCCTATGGATAAATCGGAAAAGGCGGTGTAAATATTCATGAGATTGCTGATTCCCGGCTTATTTTCCACATCGAATTTTACAACTCCGTCCGAATCGGTTGTAGCTCTCATAATAGCCTTCTTGATTTTTTTATCGTCATCTAACAGCGAAATTCTGCTGAGCTCGTTCTCTGCACTCTTGCTCATTTTTTTTGTAGGATCGTCTAATGCCATAATCTTGGCACCTTCTTTTAAATATCTTCCTTCGGGAAGTATGAAGGTATGACCGTACTTATTATTAACCCTGTTGCATAGATCTCTGGTCAATTCAATGTGTTGTTTTTGGTCTATGCCGACGGGTACTACTTCCGTATCGTACAACAAAATGTCGGCAGCCATCAAAACAGGATATGTGAACAAACCTGTGGGAACGGATTCTCTACCTTTTCCCTTGTCCTTGAACTGAGTCATTCTGGACAGCTCTCCCGTATATGAAGAACATGTCAAAAGCCAACCCAGTTCCGCATGACCGGACACTTTCGATTGAACAAATACTATGCTTTTCTCAGGATCCACACCGACAGCCAAATACAGAGCTGCGACATCTAAAATGTGCTCTCTCAGCTCCTCGGGATCTTGCGGTACCGTAATTGCATGCAAATCCACGATGCAATATATGCACTCGTGCTCTTCCTGTAACTCTACAAATTGCTTCAAAGCACCGAGATAATTCCCTAAATGAATGTTTCCTGTGGGTTGAACTCCCGAAAAAACCCTGCTCATAAAAACCTCCTAAACAATTTATCTGCTATTATTTTTCGCCCAAAGTGGAATGAAACGAGTTTGTACACATCATAAAACATGTAAACTCAACCTCTTCAAGACCTGTATCTTCCTATAAAAACATTCCAAAGCCATCAATTGGTGAATTCTTGATTAAATTGCTTCAGTATTTTCTTTTCGGCTCTCGATATGGTCATCTGTGAAACGCCTAAATCTTTTGCTATTTCACTTTGAGATTTCTCTTCCACAAATCTCTTTTTAAAAATATACTTGTACGTTCCGTTTAAATTCTTTAGAACTTTGCTTATTATCTCAAAGTTCTCGATATCCTCAAACCCTTTTTCTTCTTGTGCCGTGTACTTCTCAAACATCGCGGTACTTCCTTCATCACCGTTATCGTCAAAGGTCTGATTAAGCGAGAGGGTACCGTATGCTGCACTGCTCTCAATGGCTCTGACAATGGTTTCTTCTTTTTCTCCCATCTTTTCGGCTATCTCTGCAACCGTAGGTGTTCTGCCCAACTCTATGGTCAATTCTTCCTTCACTCTGGGCATGGACGATGAAAGCTCTTTCATATGTCTTGGAACCTTTACGCTCCAACCTTTATCTCTGAAATATTTTTTTATTTCTCCCAGGATGGTCGGCGTGGCAAAACTGCTGAACTCAAACCCTTTTTCTGGATTGAACCTTTCGACTGCGGAAATGAGTGCCATGGCACCGACCTGATATAAATCGTCGTAATCGACACCCTTTCCAAGATATTTTTTTATTAAAATATCCACCATATATAGATGATCTTCTACGAGTTTATTCCTTAGTTCTCGGTCCCTCGTACTGTAATACTCCTTGAATAATTCCTTATTTTGCATAATTCTACCTTTTGATAGGCTAAATATTTTTAATCATAATCAACCTTTTTTTATTATTTTCATCTAGTTCCAGTGTCACCTTATCCATAATAGTATTCATTACCGCTATACCTAAATCTCCCTCTTGAGGACATTGCTCGCAAATTTTCCTGCACTTTTCAAGCTCATATTCTCCGGTAGCAGCTATGGCAATTGAAAATTGTTTTTCACTAATTTCAATATCCATCTTATATTCGTTACACCAACAGTCGCTGTCGTGGCAAGATATTATTTTACAGCCTTCGATTACCGCTATACCCACTTCGTCCATGGCCTCAATATCCAATCCTGCCACACTGGCCGCCGACACGGCAACGCTGTTGCACACCCTTATATATTCAGGTGCACATTTAATTGTAACGCTTATATTATTTGTCATAACTTCCCCTCAATCCGTTTCTTTCTCACTATCTTCCTTTATGACTTTCGTCATCGATATTATATTTGCATCTTCTTCCACTTTCATAATTTTTACCCCTTGGGTCGCTCTGCCGAATTCTGAGACGTCCTTGGCTTCGATTCTTATTATTATTCCATCGGAATTTATCAACAGCACTTCATCATCTTCTTCTACTGTAACCGCTCCTACGAGTTCTCCTGTCTTTGAGAATTTAGACTTATCGTAGGTCAATATTCCCTTTCCGCCTCTTTCCTGTTTCTTGTAATCCTTCACAGGAGTTCTCTTCCCAAATCCATTCTGCGTAACGACTAAGAGCTTATCTTCTTCGTTGACAAGGCACATTGAAATAACTTCATCTCCTTCGCCTAATTTCAACGCCCTTACGCCCATGGCTGCTCTTCCCGTAGCCCTTACGTCTTTTTCGCTGAACCTTATGCTCTTTCCGTGTTTAGTAACGATTATTATATCATCATTTCCTGAAGTTTCCTTTATGTCTATCAGCTCATCTCCATCTCTCAAGTTTATGGCGATTAGACCGTTTTTCCTGTTTGTCTCAAATTCGGATATGGATGTTTTCTTGATGGTTCCCTTCTTGGTAACTCCCAACAGGAATGCATCTTCTGTGAAGTTTTCAATCGGCATAACCGCATTGATTCTCTCCCTCTGAAGGAGATTCAAGAAGTTCACGGCAGGTGTACCTTTTGCTGTTCTGGTAGCTTCAGGTATTTCGTAAGCCTTGATTTTATACACTTTACCGAAATTTGTGAAGAACATCAAATAATCGTGTGTAGACGTCATTATCAAGTCCGTAACAAAATCATTTTCTCTCGTCGTAAGACCTGTGATGCCTTTACCTCCTCTTTTCTGAGTCTTATAGGTGTCAGCCGGAATCCTCTTCAAATAGCCCAGATGAGTCAAAGTCACTGCAACGTTTTCCTTTTCTATCAAATCTTCCTCGTCGATTTCCGTGCTGTCTGCTACTATCTTGGTCCTTCTTTCATCTGAATACTTTTCCTTGATTTCCATCATCTCATCTCTTACTACGCCCATCAGCATCTTCTCATCGGAGAGAAGTGCGTTGTAATAAGTTATCTTTTCCATCAATTCGTTGTATTCGTTTTCGATTTTTTCTCTTTCCAACCCTTGCAATCTTGCCAATCTCATATCCAAAATCGCCTGCGCCTGTATTTCGGACAAGTCAAAGGTTTCCATAAGCCTCGTTTTGGCATCGCTGTAGGAAGATCTTATTATCTTTATTATCTCGTCTATGTTATCCAAGGCTATTCTCAAACCTTCCAGTATGTGAGCCCTCGCTTCAGCTTTATTCAAATCGTACTGAGTTCTGCGAGTCATGACATTTTTCTGGTGTTTTAAAAATTCGCTTATGATTTCATATAAGTTTAACACCCTCGGTTGTCCTTCGACCAAAGCTATCATGATCATGCTGTAAGTATCCTGAAGCTGTGTATGCTTGTACAATCTGTTCAATATAATCTGCGGATTTGCATCTCTCTTTAACTCTATCACTATTCTCATTCCATGTCTGCTGGACTCGTCTCTGATAGTTGAAATTCCGTCTATTTTCTTATCTTTTACCAGCATTGCTATCTTTTCAATCAACCTCGCCTTGTTCACCTGAAAAGGAATTTCGCTGACTACGATTTGCATTCTGCCTTTATTGGTTTCTTCTATTTCAGTTTTCGATCTTACGGTTACTTTTCCCTGACCGGTTCTATATGCTTCCTTGTGGTTATTTTTGCCTAAAATCATCGCACCTGTAGGAAAATCAGGTCCTTTTACTATTTCGATCAAATCTTCTACAGTCGCTTCTTCGTTTTCAATCATAAAACAGGCTGCATCTATTACTTCCCCCAAATTATGCGGTGGAATAGATGTAGCCATCCCGACTGCTATACCGTTTGAACCGTTTACCAGTAAGTTCGGAATTTTTGCAGGTAAAACCGACGGTTCCTTTTCTTCCTCGTCGAAATTCGGTACGAAATCAACCGTTTCCTTTTCTATATCTCTGAGCATCTGCAGAGCGAACGGAGTCATTCTCGCTTCGGTATAACGCATTGCCGCAGCACCGTCTCCATCTATTGAACCGAAGTTTCCGTGACCGTCTACCAGCATATATCTGGTCGAAAAATCCTGTGCCATTCTAACCATTGCATCGTAAATAGCCGAGTCTCCGTGAGGGTGATATTTACCCATTACATCACCGACTATACGCGCAGATTTTTTAAAAGGCTTATCAGGCGTTACACCCAATTGACTCATACCGTAAAGAATCCTTCTGTGAACCGGTTTCAAACCGTCTCTTACATCCGGCAAGGCTCTTCCAACAATTACACTCATAGCATAATCTATATAAGATTTTTTCATTTCACTATGAATTTCATGCTGTATCATCTTGCTGTCTTCTTGCATTATATTGCTCATTTCATACCATCCTTAAACATCTAAATTCTTTACGTATTTTGCATTATCTTCGATAAATTTCTTTCTAGGTGGAACTTTATCTCCCATCAGAGTAGTGAATATTTCATCTGCCATTGTAACGTCTTCTAAAGTTATCTGTATCAGCGTTCTGGTATTGTAATCCATAGTGGTCTCCCACAACTGATGATAATCCATTTCACCCAAACCCTTATATCTCTGTATATTGACTTTACCCGGTTTTTCCGAAAGTTCGGCGAGAAGCTTTTCCTGCTCTCTGTCAGAATAGGTATAATGTACCTCATTTCCTTTTTTAACCTGGAACAACGGTGGCTGTGCAGCGTAAACGTATCCGCCTTCTACCAGAGGCTTCATGTATCTGTAGAAGAATGTCAACAGAAGCGTTCTGATATGCGCTCCATCGACGTCGGCATCGGTCATTATTATTATCTTATGATATCTGAGTTTTTCTATATCGAAATCATCTCCTATATTACAGCCGAAAGCCGTTATCATGTTCTTTATTTCATCGCTGTTCAAAATTTTGTCCAGTCTGGCTTTTTCAACATTTAAAATCTTACCTCTCAACGGTAAAACAGCCTGTCTTTTTCTATCTCTGCCCTGTTTTGCAGAGCCTCCCGCAGAATCACCCTCAACTAGGAAAATTTCTGATAGAGCAGGATCTTTTTCCTGACAATCTGACAATTTACCCGGTAGCGAAAAACCTTCCAACACGTTGTTTTTTCTGATTATATCTCTCGCTTTTCTGGCTGCTTCCCTGGCTCTGGATGCCTGAATAGCCTTATTTATTATGGCTTTTGCCTGATTTGGATTTTCCTGTAAAAATGCCGAAACGTGCTCTGTTGTATTTGATTCTACAAAACCTCTCATTTCGCTGTTTCCCAGCTTACCTTTGGTCTGCCCCTCAAATTGCGGATTTGTCAACTTTACAGACACAACTGCAGTAATTCCTTCTCTCACATCGTCGCCTGACAGAGCCGGATCGTTGTCTTTCAACAGTTTATTTTTCTTGGCATAATCGTTGAAAACTCTCGTCAATGCCGACTTGAATCCGGATAGGTGATATCCTCCGTCTACTGTATTTATATTATTTGCATAGGATGTTATCAATTCCGAATATCTGTCTACGTACTGGAATGCGATTTCAATTTCCATATCTCCTTTTCCGTTTTTATCGCTTCCATGGGCTTCAAAGTATACTATTTCATTGTGAACGGGTTCCTTGTTGGAATTCATATATGCTACGAATTCTTTGATACCGCCTTCATAATGAAATTCTTTTTTGACTTTTATTCCCTCTCTTCTATCTTCCAGAGTTATTTTTATACCCTTGTTGAGAAATGCCATTTCTCTGAGTCTATGTTCCAAGGTTTCATAGTCGTAAACGGTTTCTTCAAATATCTCCGGATCGGGCCAAAATCTGGTCTTTGAACCCGTCTTGCTGGTACTTCCAATTACGTGAAGTTTTTCAACGGTTTTTCCCTTTTCAAAAGATAAGCCGTAAACGTTTCCGTCTCTCTTTACTTCTACCTCCATCCTGGTGGAAAGAGCGTTTACCACAGAAGCACCAACACCGTGAAGCCCTCCGGAAACCTTATATCCTCCTCCGCCGAACTTTCCTCCTGCGTGAAGAACTGTGTGAATAACTTCCACCGCGGGTATTTTTTCTTTCGGATGCATGTCCACAGGCATTCCTCTGCCGTCATCCTGAATCATAATCGAATTGTCTTCTTCTATTACTACATCTATGTTTTTACAGTAACCTGCAAGCGCTTCATCTACGCTGTTGTCAACTATTTCATAAACTAAGTGGTGCAATCCTTTTTCACCGGTTGAACCGATGTACATTCCGGGTCTTACTCTAACTGCTTCCAACCCTTCCAGTACCTGAATTTGATCAGCACCATAATTATGATTTTTCACTTCCTTAGCCATTAATTTCTCCATCATTTACATACTTTAACGTGCCTTTCATTATACCACTTTTTTCTTTTTTTATCAAATTTCAGCAGTGTTATACACCGTTGATTTTGTTTTAAAATCAGCCCTTTTAAAACAAAAATCCATATGATTTACTGTGTACAACAAATCATATGGATAGGTCAGTATAATAAATTAGTTTACCAAAGAACTTAACTAATGTTTTGAAGCAAGTTTTATATTTCTAAATAAAAACAACAAACCACCCATTAAACGGGTGACCGTGATTTTGTAGAAGTTAGAACTTGTTTTTAAAATACTTGTACAATAATATAAAAATTACAAATGCAATTATAAATCTAACAATTAAACTTATCAATAGTGCCAGGAAAGACATTATAACCATTCCCCTCTCCAAAATTGAACGACTTTTACTTCTCTGTCACGAGTATCTATATCAGAACATTTAATGTAATTATACATTTTAAAATTCCTAGTATATATACCCGCTTTACCTAGACCAACTGTGATCTTAAATGCACAATTTGAGGATACTGTTTGACCTTTTTTGGCATATCGTTTTGGTTGATGCACAGAACCATGACTAACAGATATAAGAGCTGATGATGAACTGTAAGCTTCTACATATCTAGGAGTAATTCCTCTAGAACTTAAAGTATAATGATTACAAATGTCAAGTTCAAACCAACCTAATACCAGAAGTTAATAACATCGATAACACTAACATAAATGATAAAAACTTATTTTTTGATATACAATTCTTAAACATAAGTCACCTCCTAAATAAAAGTTCTAACTTGTGATTAGTATAACAAAAATAACCTTAATAAAAAATACTTTTTTAAAATAAATGTATGATATAATTAAGTTATATAATAATCATTGAACTAAAACAAATTTTCAATATTTTCAATTTTTACATCAAAATTCACTTTTAGTCATGGCATTTTCACTTTACCAACCCATTGTTTATGTATATGGTCTTTCCCTTGGGTAAATTGTCCATGACTCTTTTATTTATATCCGTAGTCGTCAGAAAGATTTGAATATCTTTTATGGAATTTACCAGGTATCTCTGCCTTTCATAGTCCAGCTCGCTCATGACATCGTCCAGTAAAAGTATGGGATTTTCATTTTTTTCTTCTCTGATCAGCTGTATTTCCGCCAATTTCAACGATAGGGAAGCCGTTCGCTGCTGACCCTGAGATCCGAATTTTCTCGCATCTATTCCATTTATCAAAACTGCTAAATCATCCTTGTGAGGTCCTCTTGTGGAGCTTCTCCTCATAATATCCTCATCAATTGTTCCCTTTAAAATTTCGTAATATTTTTCGTTTATTTTTTTACTTAATATATTTTTATTTCCGATATCGCAATTGCATTTTTCACTGTATAAATATTTATAATCTATTTGAACATCAGACTTATATATTACTTTTATTTCTTCTTTTTTATTTGTTATATCCCTGTGAATTTCTCTACTTATCTTTTCCAATCTATCTATAAAATCTATCCTGTATTCAATTATTTTGCTTCCGTATTCTACAAGCTGTTCATTAAAAACATCAACAACATTCCTTCTTATATTTTTTTCCTTTAAATACTTGTTCTTATTTGTCAAAACTCTCTTATATTTTGAAAGATAGTTAAAATATATGGGTTTTAACTGAGATAATTCTCTGTCTATAAAATTTCTTCTCTTTGAAGGCTCGTCTTTTATTATTGAAAGATCTTCCGGAGAGAATATAACTGTTATTATATTATCCATCAGCTTTGATATTTTTTTGAGGTTTTCACCATCTAAATTTACAGCTTTTCTTCCGTTTGATCCATATGCTATTTCCATAAACAGATCGTAGTCATCTTTCACATATTCCGCTCTTATCCTTGAAAATTCACTGTTAAATTTGATCAGCTCCCTATCTTTTGAAGTTCTGAAAGATTTTCCCATAGAAAGAACATATATCGATTCGAGTAAATTGGTTTTACCCTGTGCATTATCCCCCAGAACAATGTTAACTCCTCTGTCGAATTCGATATATGCGCTATGATAATTTCTATAATTTTCCAATTTTATATTCTTGATATACATTTTATAAAATTCCAATATATTTTATTTTTATATAGTATTAAAATTTTATTTCACGCCTATGATAATTTTTTCTTTAACCTTTTTTTAAGGAATTCTCACAGGCAGTATCAAATACTCATAATTATCACCTTTTACAGGTTTTATTGAACAAGGAGCCAGAGAATTTTTAAATTCTATGCTGATTTCTTCGTCATCCAACACCTTGAGAACGTCCAATATATATTTTGAATTGAATCCTATTTCAATATTATCGCCCTCTTTTTTAACTATCAACTCTTCTTTCACGGAACCTTCATCAGATCTCGAATTTATAGTTAACAGATTTCCATCTATAGTGCACTTAATCAAATTGTTCTTTCCTTCTTTAGCCATCAGAGAAGCTCTTTCTATTGACTGCATCAGAGATTTTCTATCAACCTTCATCCTCGTGTTGCAATCTTTAGGCAAAATATCTTTATACTTTATGAATTCTCCTTCCATTAGTCTTATGGAAACTTTTGTTTTATCCAAAAGTATCAAAGCCTCTTTAGAGCCTATTATCAATTCCACATCTTCATCGATATCTGATTCGGATAACAATTTCAACACTTCTGAAAGCGTTTTCGCATGAATTATGATATCGTTTAAATTCTCGTTTTTCATATCTTCCTTGTAAACCGAAATTCTAAATCCATCTACGGATATCATTCTTATATCATTTTGATTTATCTCTATTAACTCTCCGACTAGAACTCCTTTACTCTCATCGATGCTGGCAGAAAAATTGGTTCTCCTGATCATATTTTTTAGTATTTCCTTTTCTATTGAAAGTTTATTGGCATTTTCTTCTACGATGTTCATAACAGGAAACTTTTCACCGGACTGTCCTACAATTTGAAATTCACTGCTGTCAGTTTTAATGTTTACGTTGTTTTCTCCCACTTTTTCCATGTATATATTTCCGTTTGGGAGCTTCCTTATTATTTCCACAAACAACTTGGAATTTGCAACTACATTACCGTTCTCTTCAACAACAGCATCTATTTTTGTCTCTATGCTCATATCCAAATCGGACGCTCTCAAAATCAAATGGTTATCTTCTGCTATTATAAGTATTCCTTTTAAAACAGGTATAGTAGTTCTAACCGTAATGGCTTTCGAAACTATGTTCAACGCTCTGTTCAATTCTTGCTGATTACAGTAAAATTTCATAATTAAATCTCCTCGTTTTGCTCATTTTTATTATATATTTTATTATTAGTACTATTATGTTCTGTTGATAATGTGGAAAACTGTTCACATATATTGAAATTTCAATAAGTATTGTATGTGGAAAAGCTGTTAATAACTTTTAAAAGTTATCCACACTTTCAACAGCAATCAGTATATTTTTCTAGATTTTAATCTTGTTTATCAGTTCGTTTACATTGTGTTTTGTACTTTCATTATTTTGAAGTTCTTCATTTATCTTGTTGTATGCATGCATCATAGTGGTGTGATCTCTTCCTCCAAAATACTCTCCGATGCTCGGAAATGATAAATCAGTCAGTTCTCTGGAAAGAAAAACTGCTATTTGTCTCGGATATGCAATGTCACGAGATCTTTTTTTACTTTCTATATCTCTCGTAGAAATACCGTAGTATTCGCACACTATTTTCTTTATTCCCTCAACATCAATGCTTGTATTTGCATCTTTAAAAAGATAATTAGCTCTTTCTCTAACCAATTCGGGAGTTATGTCCGTTCCCATGAATTGTGAGATATTGAGTATATTTGTAAAAGTGCTTTCTAAAATTCTAACGCTTCCGTCAACTCCGCTCGCTATCATATTCAGCACGCTTTTTAGATCTGCAGTTAATTCCAAACCCGCTTCCTCAGCTTTTTTTTCGAGTATAGCCAATCTGGTTTCGTATTCAGGTTTTTTTATTTCAGCTATTATTTTCCAACCGAATCTCTGCTTTAACCTCTGAGATATTTCAAGTTCGCTGGGAGGTCTGTCACTTGACAGAACAATCTGCTTATTGTTATCGTGTAGGGCATTAAATGTGTTGAAAACTTCCTCTTGAGTTTGAGCTTTCTTGGCGAAAAACTGTACATCATCAAGCAACAATATATCCATAGATCTGTATTTGTTTCTAAATTCATCAATTTTATTGTTTTTTGTGGCACTTATGAATTCATTTGTGAACATTTCACTGGTAACGTAGAGAATTTTTTTATTTTTACTGTTTTTCAGTATGTAAAGCGCTATGGAATGCATCAGATGAGTTTTTCCGAGCCCCGGCTCGCTATATAGATACAGCGGATTATAATTTACGGTTGCCGGATTTTCAGCTACTGCAAGAGACGCTGCATGAGCGTATTCGTTATTCGGACCTACGACAAAGTTTTCGAAAGTATTTCTCGTGCTGATTATTTTCTCTTCATCAAATATTTCGTTTACAGTTGATGTAGTCGAAACAGGCACTTCCTCCACGAGAGATTCACCAACATTTGCACCGGATCCGTCGATGAAATTTATCCTTACTTTTTTATCGAAAACCGCTTCCAAAGATTCGGAAAGCAGCTTTAGATATCTTTCTAAAATTTGTTCTTTTGCTATCTCTTTGTAATAGTATAGATATAAAGTATCGGTATTTTCATCAAATTCTTTGAAGTCAACCTTGGAAAACCACGTTCTGAAGGCTATCTGATTCATATTCTCTTTAAGAAGTATTAAAGAATCTTCCCAAAATTGTCTGTAATTATTCATCTAGCAATGTCCTCTCAAATAAATTTAGCCGAATTTTCAATACAATATATTGAGTTGAAATTTTACCGAAAGTAATAGAAAATAAGGCTGTATAAATATAATAACAGCAAAGTTATCCACAAGCAAGGAGTAAAAATAAAATTTAAAAATGTGGAAAAGTAAAAAGTTATCCACAAACTGTGGATAAAGTTGTTGACAATATTAACAGGTATACAATATATTGATAAAATTTAAAGGCCATACACATGTATCAAAAAAATAATGGATATAATGAGCATAATATGTCTAAAAACATTGACTTTTACAAGCGTTTAAAAGTATAATTTAAAGGCTATGTACTCAAATTGTAATTTAGATTGAGACATAAAATAATTTATATTTAGATTTAATTATGGAGGTATACTAAAATGAAGATGACTTATCAACCGAAGAGAAGACAGAGAAAAAAGGAACATGGTTTCAGAAAGAGAATGAAGACTAAAAACGGAAGAAACATCTTGAAGAGAAGAAGAGCAAGAGGAAGAAAATCGCTTACAGCTTAGTTGTGTGACGAGATGTTATGGTTATCAGAGAAGTATTGAGCGGTAAGAAAAATTTCAGTTTAGTCTACAATAAGGGAAAATCTGTAGGAGATAGATACGTTGTTGTTTTTTATAAAAAAAATGATACAGGAAGCTGCAGATTGGCATTTTTGGCAAGCAAAAAAGTTGGAAATGCAGTTAAAAGAAATAGAGCGAGACGGCTCATGAAAGAAGGTTTCAGAAATTTAAAGGATATGAACCTTGATGGATATGACATAATTTTTATCGCAAGAAATACGATTGATAATAAAAAGTGCCGTGATGTTGAAAGATCGATGTTATCAGCACTTAAAAGGACTGCAATAATAAAAGGAAAACAATAGATAGTAAGGGTGGAAGGTGATATATTGAAGTACATATTGATATTTTTTATAAAGATATATCAGAAGTTAATATCTCCATTTTTACCTAAAAATTGCAGATTTTACCCTACATGCTCTCAGTACTTTATACAGGCATTGAGAAAGTATGGTTTTTTTAAGGGTAGTTATTTAGGAATTAAAAGGATATTGAAATGTCATCCTTTTAATCCGGGAGGTCACGATCCGGTACCTTAAAAATGGAGGAATAAATGAACACAATAATAGGAATATTTGCAAAACCTCTTGGTTATTTACTTGTTGCATTGCATAACATAATAGGTAACTATGGAATTTCTCTCATAATACTCACTACAATAGTGAAAGTTTGTCTTTACCCGCTTTACATAAAGCAGATGAAATCGACGATAGGAGCTTCTGCGATAAGCGGTAAAATCAAGCAAATTAGACAGAAGTACGCAAATGACAAAGAGACGATGAATATTAAAATTCAGGAATTGTATAAACAGGAAGGAGTAAATCCTGCGGGAGGATGCTTGCCTGCACTCATACAGATGCCTATTTTATTCGCTTTATTTGCATTGTTGAGAGATCCGTTGTCATATATAAAGGACAACACTATTTTGATAGCTTCTCATGAATCGTTTTTATGGATGGCTGACTTGAGTCATCCGGATAAGTGGATTTTACCTATATTGGCAGGTATAGCAACATATATTTCTTTTTCCATATCTCAGCAGAGTACACCTCAGATGTCTGAGATGGGTGGAATGATGAAAGCGACTAAGTACGTGTTCCCTATGATGATAGTTCTATTGGGAAGAAGTTATCCGGCAGGGCTGTCAATATATTGGTTCTTTGGTCAATTTCTACAAATTTTCTTTAATTTACACATAAATAAATTGAGAAAGAAGGCGGAATTGGAGAGAAGCAAGGGAAGGAAAGGAAATAGATGATGGTTTTTTCAGAAAAATGGGGAAAAGATATTGAAACCGCGAAAAAACTTGCATTACAGGAACTCAAAGTTTCCGAAGATGATGTAAAGGTTACCGTTTTAGAAGAGCCTTCAAAGGGCTTTCTGGGTATAGGCTCAAAATTAGCACTAGTGAGAGTTGAAGTAATTGAAAAAAATGAATCCGAAATTTCAAAGATGACTGAATATAAAATGGAAGAATCTAACGATGACGGTAAAGTCAATTCGAAGATCGGTTCAGAAAATGCGGTAGAAAGTAAAACAGATGGAAATGAGCTAAATAACAGTTCCACTGTTGAAATTACCGGAGACGGTGTAGAAGATGAAGACGTTAAACTGGTCCTCGAATTCTTGCAGGAAACTACTGCAAAAATGGGAATATCTTTGGATTTTAAGGTCAATGTAAAGGATTTGGAAATAAATGTTAACATATCGGGAAAAGATGCGGGAACTATAATAGGAAAACGTGGACAGACGCTGGATGCTATACAGTATTTGACCAGTCTCGTAGTTAACAAAAATAAAAGCGAGTACATCAGGGTGGTTTTGGATGCTGAGAATTATCGACTTAAGAGAGAAAAGACCCTCGAAAAATTGGCTCATAAATTGGCGGATAAAGTGGTTAGGACAGGTAGAAATATAAAACTTGAACCTATGAATCCTTATGAAAGAATGATTATTCATTCTGCATTACAAGGAAATGATAAAGTTTTGACCAGAAGTGAGGGTGAGGATCCTTACAGAAGGATTGTAATTGAGTTAAAATAGAATTTGCCCGTGATTTCACGGGCTTTTAAATTATATGAGGTAAGATATGAACGATACTATTTCGGCTATTTCAACGGCTTACGGAGAAGGTGGAATTGGGATAGTAAGAATGAGCGGCAGCAGATCATATGAAATATTGAGCGATATTTTCGACAATATTGATAAGGTGGAGAATAGAAAGCTCACGTATGGTCATATAAGAGATCCTAGGGATGGCAGGACAGTTGATGAAGTTTTAGTGGCATATATGAAAGCGCCTCACACTTATACGGGTGAAGATGTCGTCGAAATAAATTGTCACGGCAGCATGGTGGCTCTCAGAAAAATTTTGGATGTAACCTTGAAAGAAGGTGCATCGTTGGCGGAAAAAGGAGAATTTACGAAGAGGGCGTTTTTAAATGGAAAAATTGACTTGTCTCAGGCGGAAGCCGTAATAGATTTGATTAAAGCCAGCAGTTCATCGGGGTATGATGTTGCACTTTCTCAGTTAGATGGAAGTTTTGGAAAAAATATTTCGGAAATAAGGCAAAAATTAGTCGATATATTGGTAGATATAACAGTCAACATAGATTATCCCGATGAGGACATTGAAGAGATATTATATGAAAATTTAAGAAAAAATATATTTAAAATAAAAGAAGATATAGACTATCTAATAAGTACTTCCGACACGGGAAGAATACTGAAAGATGGCATAAAGATTGCAATTATAGGAAAACCGAATGTTGGAAAAAGCAGTTTGATGAATAGGCTTCTGATGGAGAACAGGGCTATCGTTACGGATATTCCAGGAACTACGAGAGATGTGATTCAGGAAAATATGATGATTAGAAATATTCCGGTAATCTTAATCGATACAGCGGGGATACGTGAAACTGATGATAAAATTGAGAAAATCGGAATTGAAAAGAGCAAGGAAACCTTTAACGATGCGGATTTGATTTTGTTTTTATTGAACTCCGGAGATGTGATTACCGATGAGGATTACAGCATCATGAACAGAGTTGTAAATAAAAATGTTTTGGTGTTGCTGAACAAATCAGACATGGATAGAAAAATTGAAACGGACAGGATCAAGGAAATTTTGGGAGATAAAACTTTTTTAGATACTTCCATGGAAACAGGGCAGGGAGTTGAAGAATTAAAGGATATTATCGAAAAAATGGTATATAAAGGGAATTTAAAACAGGATAATAGCTTAATTGTAACAAATGTAAGGCATCTGAATTTGTTGAGAGATGCGTCTGCTTTTCTGGAAGATTCGTTGAAATCCGTCGACTCCAATCAGCCGTTGGAGTTTATTGAAATCGACGTTAAAAATACTTATGATGATTTAGGAGCAATTTTAGGCGAAGAAGTCGGGGATGATATTTTAAATGAGGTTTTCAGCAGATTTTGTCTGGGGAAATAATTTTATAGAGTAAGGAAAAAATATGAACTACGAAATGGGAAAATACGATGTTATTGTGGTGGGAGCAGGTCACGCAGGATGTGAGGCGGCCCTCGCAAGTGCCAGGATGGGCAAAAAAACCTTGCTTGCAGCTATAAATTTGGAATCCATAGCCATGATGCCGTGCAATCCTTCCATAGGAGGTACGGGCAAGGGTCATTTAGTCAGAGAAATCGATGCCTTGGGCGGAGAAATGGCAATCAATATCGATAAAACTTTCATACAGAGCAAGATGCTCAACACAAGAAAGGGACCTGCAGTACATTCTCTGAGATGTCAAGCCGATAAGGAAGAATATCATAGGGAGATGAAGAAAACCATTGAAAGAACGGAAAATTTGACGTTGAGGCAGATGGAAATAGTGGACTTGATCGTCGAAGAAAATAGCATTGTCGGCGTAGTGAGCGTAACCAATGCCGTGTATAAGGCAAAGGCTGTAATAATTGCTACGGGGACTTTTTTAAACGGTAAGATATTCATTGGAGAGTCGTCTTTTACGAGCGGTCCAAACGGTTTAGCACCGTCGCTGAAACTCGCAGAAAGTTTGAAGAAACATGGCATAGAAATGCGAAGGTTTAAAACGGGTACTCCGGCTAGAGTATTAGCATCTTCTCTGAATTATGAAAATATGCAGGAGGAGATTGGAGATGAGGAGATCGTTCCGTTTTCTTTTCTGAACGACCATCTTGAAAAGAATCAAGTTTCCTGCTGGTTGACTTACACCAATGAAAAAACTCATGAGATAATCAGAAATAATTTTAACAGATCGGCGCTTTTCGGCGGAGAGATAGAGGGAATAGGTCCCAGATATTGTCCTTCCATAGAAGATAAGGTAAACAGATTCAGCGATAAGGAGAGACATCAGACTTTTATAGAGCCTGAAGGCTTGAGCACAGATGAGATGTATGTTCAGGGGATGAGCTCATCGTTGCCGGAAGATGTGCAGGAAGCATTTTACAGAACTATTCCGGGGCTTGAAAATCTGGTTATTACTAGACCTGCTTATGCTATTGAATACGATTCTGTAAATCCGTTAACTTTAAAGATGAATTTGGAGTCTAGAAAAATTGAAAATCTGTTTTTCGCAGGACAGATAAACGGCAGTTCGGGTTATGAAGAAGCAGCTGCACAGGGGCTTATGGCTGGAATAAATGCCGTCTTGAAGATAGAAGGAAAAGAACCTTTTATAATCGATAGAAGTCAGGGATATATAGGCGTTTTGATTGATGATTTGGTAATAAAAGGCACAAACGAGCCTTATCGAATAATGACCAGCAGGGCGGAGTATAGATTGATATTGAGACAGGATAATGCAGACATAAGACTTACGGAGCTTTCATACAAGCTGGGGCTGGCTTCAAAGGAAAGATACAATAAGTTTATGGCGAAGCAGGAAAAAATTAAAGATGAAATAGAGAGATTGAAAAAGAAGGAAGTTTATCCGGGAGATGTGAAGGAATATCTCGAAGAGATGAACACGTCACCTTTAAAGAATAAAATCTCTCTATTTCAGCTGTTAAAACGTCCCGAACTGACTTACAGCTCACTGGAAAGAATAGATGATGAAATGCCGAAACTGGCTCAGCATGAAATTACTCAGTTGGAAGTGCAAATTAAATACGAGGGATATATCGGAAAGCAGTTAGCTCAGATAGAGAAGTTTAAAAGGCTGGAAAAAAAGCAGATACCGGAGGGGATCAACTATTTGGAAATAGACGGATTGAGGATAGAAGCGAGACAAAAGTTGGATGCGATCAGACCCATGTCGATAGGTCAGACTTCACGTATTTCGGGAGTTTCTCCGGCAGATATAAACGTATTGCTGATATATTTGGAAAAATGTAGGAGAGAGAATGTCTAAAAGAAATTTGGAATGCGAAAATTTAAAAGTAATTTTAAGAAGACAGCTGAACGGGTTAAAAGTAAACTGCGTAGATGAGAAAATAGAAACTCTGCTGGGATATATGAATGGTGTATTGTTGTGGAATGACAAGGTGAACTTGACAAATATTCTAAATGAGAACGATTTCGTGAAAAAACACTATATTGATTCGTTGTCGATTTGCTCCGAAAATGAATTTTTGGAAGCTGAACATATAATCGATGTTGGTACAGGCGGCGGATTCCCAGGAATTCCGCTGGCAATATGCTATCCCGAAAAGAAGTTCACCCTACTTGATTCCTTAAAAAAAAGATTAAAAATTGTCGATGAACTGTGTATGAAACTGGAAATAAAAAATGTGAAAACCGTCCACAACAGAGCGGAAGATTTGGGCAGAGATGCGATGTACAGAGAGCAGTTTGATTTATGTGTTTCACGTGCGGTGGCGAACCTTACCTCGTTAAGCGAATTGTGTCTTCCTCTGATAAAGATAAAAGGTTATTTTATCAGCTACAAAGGACCGGCATTTGAAAAGGAATTACAACAGTCTGAAAAAGCAGTAGCCATGTTAGGAGGAAGGGTTAAAAGAATTGTTGAGACAAAAAATTCAGAAACTGCACATAAACTCATAATAATTGAGAAAATTGAAAATACAAACAGTATATATCCCAGAAAATCAGGGATTCCGGTCAAGAAACCCTTAGTGTAGAATATGTAATGTTTCACGTGAAACATTACATATTCTTTTTTATTTGTATAAAGTATATACAACAGAGCTTCTATGGTATATAATGAAGGTGCGAATACAATTGATTAAAGGAGGAATGTATGGGAAAAGCGATAGCTATATTCAATCAGAAAGGTGGAGTTGGAAAAACTACTACGAATATTAACCTTGCAGCCTGTCTTGCTAAGAAGGGAAAGAAAATTTTGGTTTTGGATATAGATCCTCAAGGAAATACTACAAGCGGTCTTGGTATCGAGAAAAAAGCCCTAAAGAAATCGTCATATGATCTCATGATTGAAGATGATATAAACGCAGAAGATGTCATATTGAAAACAGGAGTAGATAACTTGGACATAATTCCGGCTAACGTAAGTTTGTCGGGAGCGGAAGTGGAACTGGCGATAATAAGAGGAAGAGAGAAAAGACTAAAGAAGGCTTTGAATCAAGTCAAAGAAAAATATGATTTTATTTTTATAGATTGTCCACCATCTTTGGGACTGTTGACCATTAACTCTCTTACGGCAGTCGACTCCGTTCTGATACCTATTCAATGTGAATTTTATGCATTGGAAGGGGTTGCACAACTCATGAATACCATTGAAATAGTAAGGAAAAATTTGAACGAAAAATTATACGTTCAAGGAGTAATATTGAGTATGTTCGACGGAAGAACGAATTTGTCCGTTCAAGTTGTTGAGGAAGTGAAGAAGTATTTCAGGGAAAAAGTGTATAAGACTGTTATTCCCAGAAACGTCAGACTAGCCGAGGCACCGAGCTATGGATTGCCTATAATAGAATATGATCCGAAATCGAAAGGAGCAGAGGCTTACAGAGAGTTTGCAGATGAATTTTTAGGAGTTGAGGAGGAATCCAAATGACAATGAGAAAAGGCGGCCTTGGAAGGGGGCTGAATTCTTTAATTATAAATACGGATGTTTCTGTGGATAACGTCAGCGGAGATAGGGGAATAGACGGGTTGATCAGGATTTCGTTGAATGATATCAAGAGAAATGAAAATCAGCCGAGAAAAGTATTTAACGAAGAGAAAATTGATGAATTGGCAGAGTCGATTAGGGAGCATGGAGTGATTCAGCCGATAATTGTAATGAAATCGGGTACGGGCTACGAAATCGTTGCGGGAGAGAGAAGATGGAGGGCCGCGAGAAAGGCGGGACTTGCAGAAATTCCAGCGGTTGTAAGGGAACTTACTAAAGAACAAAACATGCTCTTTGCGATAATAGAGAACATGCAAAGAGAAGACTTAAGTCCTATAGAGGAAGCCGAAGGCATTAAAAATATGATTGAAACTTTCAATCTCACCCAGGAAGAGGTATCAAAAAGCATAGGAAAGAGCAGACCGTATATAACCAACAGTTTAAGGCTCTTAAAGCTCCCGAAACCGATAAGAGAGATGATTGTCGACGGGAGAATATCATCCGGACACGGAAAAATTTTAGTGGCCATAGATGACGAGGAGAAGCAAATAGGACTGGCAAATAAAATCGTGGAAGAGAGCATTTCGGTGCGTGGAATAGAAGATTTTATGAAGGAAAAAAAGAACAGAAAAAGGGGAAAACCTGCAAAGCGAAGCCCTAAAAGTTCAGATTTGCTGCTGGTGGAGAGAGAATTGAAGGAAGCCCTAGGTACAAAAGTCATCATCGATATTACCGGAAAAAATAACGTAATCCAAATTGAGTGCTACAACAAAGATGAGCTGGAAAGAATTATAGATGTGCTTAAAAATGCATAGCATATTTGATGTTTCACGTGAAACATCGGTTCAATTGCATCGGATTATCTGATAAGAAGTTTGAAATTTGGCGATTTTAAACCTTATCACAGAACATGTATCATATATAAAAAAGGATACGTATGTTGGTATCATAGAATTGAAAGGAAAATAAAGTGACGATTTTAAACAATGATATAAAGAGCTATTTGGAAAAATTAAAATCAAAGTCTGCAACTCCGGGAGGAGGAAGTGTTAGTGCGATTACAGCTATGCAGGGTGTAGCTTTGAATTTGATGGTCATAGAACTTACCATAGGCAAAAAGGGATATGAACAGCATCAGGAATTTTTAATTAAAGAAAAAGCGAAAAATGAAAGATTGTATCAGGAATGTCTGAAGGCTGCAGATAAGGACATCGAAGCATATAATGGCTTTTTAGAGGCATACAGACTTCCAAAGGATACCGAGGATGAAAAAAAAGCAAGAGAAAAAGCTATAAACGAAGCAACAGTCAATGCTATCATGTCGCCAATTTATACTATGGAGCTGTGTAAATCAGGAGTAGGATACATAAGGGAGATATTATTTAAAACGAACAAGATGGCTATAAGCGATCTTATATCAGCTGCGATAATGTTTGAAGCGAGCTGTAAGAGTACGTCTTTAAACGTCAAAATTAATGCGAAATTTTTACAAAACAGGAAAGAAGCGGAAAAATTTCTGAGCATGGCGGATAATCTCATAGTAGATGTTTCAAAAATCGTAGGAGAGATTTTAGAAATAGCAGTTCCGAGGCTGTAGATATATTTTTTAAATTAAAAAGCAGGTTTTGATATAAATGGAGAAGAGATGTCAGATATATCTTTTGAAGATAAAATTGTAGAAAGTATCCCTAATATCAGCGAGGGAAGGAATAGAGAAATCGTAGAAAGCATTGTGGATGAAGTGAGAAATACCGAGGGATGTATACTTATGAATTACAGCTCTGATAAAGATCACAATCGCAGTGTGATTTCATACATCGGAAGTCCGAAAGCAGTGGAAGAAGCCAGTTTTCGATTGATGAAAAAGGCATTGAAGCTGATAGATTTGAGAAAACACAAAGGCGAACATCCGAGAATGGGTGCCGTAGACGTGATGCCTATAGTGCCTATAAAAAACATTTCTATGGAGGAATGCATAGAAATAAGCAAACGCATAGGTGAGAAAGTGGCAAGGGAGCTGGCAGTGCCGGTGTATCTATATGAGAAATCGTCAAAGACCCCTGAAAGAGCTCGATTGGAAGTAATTCGCAGAGGGGAATTTGAGAATTTAGATGAGAAATTAAAAGATGAAAAATGGTATCCGGATTTCGGAAAAAACATCAAACACGAAAGTGCCGGAGCATTGATTTTAGGGGCGAGAAATCCTTTGATCGCATACAATGTGTTGCTGAATACATCAGATGTTGAAATTGCAAAGCAAATAAGCAAAGACATAAGGGAGTCCGGCGGAGGAATGAAGAGTGTAAAAGCCATCGGCATATACATCGCCGATAGAAATTTAGCACAGGTTTCGATGAATTTAACAGATTATAGAGGAACTTCCCTATTTGATGTTATGGAAAGGATAAAACTGGAATGCAAAAAGTATGGTGTTGAAATTTATTCAACAGAGCTCATAGGAATGATGCCAATGGAAGCCTTTGTAAGAAGTGCAGCCAGCTATCTTAAAATAGAAAACTTCAATTATGACAATCAGGTGATAGAGAACTTCTTGATATAGAAGAGAGATATGTCTCAATCAGATGACGGATAAATAAAAAATCCATTGGAAATACACCAATGGATGATAATGGCACCCCCGAGATGATTCGAACATCCGACGCACGGTTTAGGAAACCGACGCTCTATCCCCTGAGCTACGAGGGTAAATATAGGATAAGTATATCACATAAAAGTCACTTTTAAAAGAAATTAGTTTAACATTTATCAAAAGTGGTATAAAGGAGCCATATGAAATAAGAAATGAAAAATTTGAATGAGCAAAGAAAGAAAAATTAAAATTTAAATAGGAGGCAGTTATGTTAACTAAATTGAGTAAGGAGAACTTCTCAAAAGAAGTATTAGAAAGCAATGAAAAAGTTTTAGTGGATTTTTATGCGGATTGGTGTACGCCTTGTCAGATGCTGATGCCACAGGTGGAAGCCTTTGCGGAAGAAAATCCGGGGCAGAAAGTTTTTAAGGTGAATATTGACGACGACATGGAAATTGCACAGCAGTATGGAGTTATGACGATTCCTACGCTGATCGTTTTTGAAAACGGTCAACCTGTTAGAAAAGAAGTTAACCCCCAAACTAAAGAGAAAGTTGCGGCATTGGTTAACCAATAATAAAATAGCTTACTTGAATAATTCTATATAAATAAAGAAGCTGAAACCGGATTGTGGTTTCGGCTTCTTTATTTATATGTCAGCATTAACGTTAATTTATAATACACATATCGCAAAATCACAATGCCAGGATTTGAGGTGATATATCACTGACTTTTTCAATTAACGTGGCAATGCTTTCAGGAGTATCTTTACCGTTCCTGGAAATCCACAACATTATTATGGAAGCTACGGAAGATACTAAAATCTCCTTGGAGTAATCTATATGTGGACCAATATTGAAAAAGGTATGGTGCTTGATGTTGAGATTTAGATTTCTATACAGGAGTTGTTTTACACGTATGCTGAACTTAGGATCTCCGTTTGGTGTCGAAATAGCCTTAATGAAGGCAAAATCCGACTTTATATAATTCAGGGCATCGCATATCTTGTCATGTGGAAACACAAATTTATGATAATTGCTGTTTGAAAGCTCGGAAATTCGCAAAATTTCATTGAGATTCTGAATAATGGTGGTTTCCAAGGTTTCCAGCAAATTGTATTTATCCGTGTAATGAAGATAAAAAGTTCCTCTGTTTATGCCGGCTCTTTCAGATATGTCTACAACCGATAGATTGTTGAATCCCTTTTCCATAATCAGTTCAGTGAAGGCGGATTTAATTTTTTCTTTTGTCTTTATTGTATTGTGCTTTTTTCCCATATCCATAGTTTATTCTCCCGATATATTATCAATGTTTTCAATAATTATTCGAAAATATATTATAAAATCAACACTATGTTCAATTCTGTACATTGTAAAAATTAAATTGTGTTATATAATATCAGAGTGAATGAACACAATGTCTATTTTCAATATAAATATATATGAAATCAGGAGGCAAGTCAATATGAGTTATATACAGGTGAAAAACAGCTATAAAAGGTATAAGACCGGAGAAGTTGAAATAATTGCGAACAACAACATAAATTTTGAAATAGAAAAAGGAGAGCTCGCCATAATTTTGGGTTCTTCCGGGGCGGGAAAATCGACCATGTTGAACATCTTAGGAGGTATGGACACAAATGACGAAGGAGAAGTCATAATCGATGGCAAGAATATATCCAATTTGAGCGAAATTGAACTGACAAAGTACAGAAGGTACGATGTAGGTTTCGTATTTCAGTTTTATAATTTGGTATCGAATCTGACTGCGAAGGAGAATGTGGAATTGGCGTCTGAAATAGTGGAGGATGCCATGGATCCGGCACAGCTTTTAAAGGATGTAGGGTTGGAAAAAAGAATGGAAAACTTTCCGGCACAGCTTTCCGGAGGTGAACAGCAGAGAGTTGCCATAGCTAGAGCGGTTGCTAAAAATCCGAAAATCTTACTCTGTGATGAGCCGACAGGTGCATTGGATTATAATACGGGAAAGCATGTATTGCAGATATTGCAAGATATGTGTAGAAAAAAAGGGGCAACCGTCATCATCGTTACGCATAATGGAGCTTTGGCAAAAATTGCGGATAGGGTAATCCACATGCATGATGCAAGGGTAAAGGGCATAGAAATAAATGACAATCCCGCAAATATTGCAGATATTGAATGGTAGGTGACTTGATGGATAAGAGAGCATTGAATAAGAACATCAAAGAATCGATTAAACATTCAAAAGGTAGATTCTTTGCGATCATGTGTCTGATGATGTTGGGATCTTTTGCATTGGTGGGATTGAAGGTCATTGGACCGGATATGAGGAATACGGCTGATGACTACTTTGCAAAAAAAAAGTTGACAGATGTTTCCATAATTTCCGAGTACGGATTGGATGAAGATGATATTGAGGAAATAAAAAAAGCCGAAGGAATAGATAAAATAGAGTTTGGATATATTAAGGATGTGATCATTGAGGATTCTCACACCAGCATGAGAGTGTTCTCCAAAAATGATGATATATCACAGGCGGATGTATTGCAAGGGCGATTACCGGAGAGAGAAGATGAGATTGCAATCTCAAATCAGTATAAGGATGATTATGATATTGGAGATACTCTAAACATATACGAAAAGCCAGCAATTTCCGGAGAAAAATCTATAAAAAGGGACAAGTTCAAAGTAGTCGGATTTATAAGAACACCGGAGATAATAGCTAATACGAACATGGGAAGCACAAATGCAGGAACCGGTGAACTGAACGGAGTTGCAGTAGTTACAAAGGATGCGTTTGATTCCGATGTGTACATGATAGGGAGAATAACGTTTAAGGATACGAAAAAAGTAGATCCATACACGAAAAAATATACGAACTTAATAGAAAAACACAAGAAAAACTTGGAAGGCATTTTGAAGAAGCAGCCTGAACAGAGGCTGGCTTCCATAAAGGAAAAATACAGCGAAAAAATAAGAAAAGGCGAAATTAAATTAGCAGAAGCAAAGGAGAAAATTGCGGAAGCTGAAAACAGATTATCACAAGCGAAAACTAAAATAAATACAGGGGAACAGGAACTCATAAGCAAGCGAGCGGAGGCAGATAGAACATTTAAAGAAAAAGAAACTGAGATAAGAGCAGGATACGAGAAGTTGGCTTCAGGAAGAAGAGAGCTTGAGAGAAACAAAAGAATGCTGGATGAAAATGAAGAGCGATACAGGGAGGGAGTAGCTCAATATGAAAAAAAGAAGAGAGCACTTCAGCAGGGCGAAGCTCAATTGATCAATGCTAAGAAGGAAATAAAAGAGAAAGAGGATGCTCTGGAAAAGGGTAAGAAAGACTATGAAAACTCTATCAAAGCGTTGGAATATAAAAAATCTGAAATAGAAAAACTGCTTGATGGCGACAATCTCGACACACATAAAAAACAAGAACTGAAAGAACAGCTAAAAAAAATAAAAATGCAGTTGGCAGGAGTTGAAAATCAGTATCACAAGTTTATAAACGATATATACAAAAAGGGAAAACTCCAAATAGATGAAAAAAAGCAGACTATAAAGCAGAAAGAATTGTTAATTGATCAAGGCAAAAGAGAGCTTGCAGAAGGTAAAAAGCAGCTTGACAACAGTAGATTGTTATTAGACGATGGATATAGGAAAATAGCCGCTGGCAAGGTAAAATTGACTGACAGCAAGGCTCGACTTGCAGAGGGTAAAAAACAGCTTGCTGATAAAAAAATGAAAATCTATGAACAGCTGGAAAACGGTGAAAAGATTTTAGCTGAAAGTAAAAGCGAATACTTCAAAAATTTGACTTTGCTGGATAAGAAAAAGATGGAACTCGCAGAGAATGGTGAAAGTCGGCTAAAGGAAGCGAGAGAAAAATTAGACAGTTTGGAAGAACCCGTGTACGATGTGTATTCCAGAAGAGAAATGCTGGGATCTGAAGGATATAGACTATACACTTCCATAGCAGAGATCGTGGATTCTCTATCAGGGATATTTCCAATATTTTTATATTTGGTGGCAGCTCTGGTAACATCTACGACTATGTCCAGATTTGTGGATGAAGAGAGGATAAATGCTGGAACGCTTAAGGCGTTGGGATACAGCAACAGGGATATCATAAAGAAATTTACCATTTATGGTCTCTTATCCAGCATGATAGGGACGACGATAGGCGTGTTGATGGGACATACGTTGTTACCTCTGATAGTTCATAATACGTACACTACAAAAGTTGAACTTCCTATGATTAAGTTGTCGTTTTACCCTAAGATAACTATAATAGCATTTGTTCTGGGATTCATAAGTGCCGTGGTGCCGGCGTATTTAGTTGCAAAGAAGGAGCTTAAAGAAAAGGCATCACAGCTTTTATTGCCAAAACCTCCTGCGAAAGGTTCAAAGATATTCCTTGAAAGGATAGGATTTATATGGAACAAAATGTCCTTTACAAAAAAGGTGACAGCCAGGAATATCTTTAGGTATAAGCAGAGAATGTTGATGACAATCTTTGGTGTATGCGGCGGAGTTGCGTTGCTCTTTGCGGGATTTGGAGTACAACATTCAATACAGGGAATCGGCGATGCACAATTCCAAAACATAATAAAATACGATTTGATAATAGCAAATGAAGATAGCGCAAAAGATGATACAATCGATAAAATAAACAAAAAGCTTCAGGACAATGTGAGGATACAAACGCATAAAAACGTTCACTTTGAAGAAATCACAAAGGTTGCAGGTGCAAATAAAGATGCCCAGAAAATAAAGCTTATAGTGCCTTCCGACCATGAGAAATTCGATGATTATATAAATCTCAGGGATAGAAAGACCGGAGAAAAAATTGCGCTAGACAAAGGTGGTGCGGTAATATCCGAAAGATTTGCAAAATTGATAAAGGCAAAGGTTGGAGATGAAATTGATGTTAAAGACAGCAAGGGAAACGATCATAAAATCAAGGTCAAGGGAATATGTGAAATGTACTTGGGACATTTCGCATTTATGTCAAAGGAATCATACGAGAAAACTTTCAACACAAAATATGAAAATAACGGAAGTCTGATATCTCTAAAGGATAAAGACCAAGAGAATATCAGAAATGTCGCATCGGATTTTATGAAGCAGGAAGGTGTAAAGGGAATCGTTCAGAATATCAGCCTGGAAAATCAGATTCATACGATAGTGTTATCCCTCAATAAAATAATGATTATTTTAATCGTTACGGCAACGCTTCTAACCGTGGTAATTATCAGCAATCTGACCAATATAAACGTGGCTGAAAGAATTAGGGAACTGTCGACGATAAAGGTGCTTGGATTTTTTAATAAAGAAGTCACCATGTACATTTACAAGGAAACTTCAATTCTGTCAATTATTGGAATCTTAGTCGGATTTTTATTCGGTGGATGGTTGCACCACTATATAATAACGGCGGTTCCTCCGGAAGAGGTCATGTTCAATCCGCAAGAAGGTGCTATAAGCTACATAGTGCCGACAGTAATCGTGACAGTTATAATCGTTGCATTGGGATTTGTCGTAAATCGGAAACTGAAAAATGTCAATATGCTGGAAGCGTTGAAATCTGTAGAATAGCATAAAAAGAATGCATTTACAGCAGATATAGCTTGTACTGATAGTGTGGAATATATAGATACATAAAAACCCGGTGTGATACAATTTTATAGAAAATTACGAAAATCAAAATAATGAAATGTAAATGAGCAAGTAAATATCCTGATGAAGAAAAAGGAGCTGTTTTGATAGAATCAAAACATCATCATATCCGTTGCCTGTTCTATTAGTTATAGCGACAAATACCTCTTTTTTGGCATCTCGTTGGTATAATATATTTATTGTCGATGCATGTTTATTTAGCATAGAGCGGCCGGAAAGAAATAAAGGTGAGACGTTATGTCAAAAAAGGATTCAAAATTTCAAGTAAGATTTATGTCTTTTGCCTTTCGAGGAAAAGAAATATTTAAACCTTTAAATACCGGTTTTATTGACAAAAGAGTGAGCTGTGTAAGAGAATATGTAGCTAATATCTACTTCTATACAAAAGATGGTTATACCATTATGATTGATGCGGGATATAACTATGACAGACTTGCGGAAAAAATGCGGTGGCTTAATATCAATCCGAAAGATATAAAAGATATTTTAATTACTCACCAAGATACGGATCATGTCGGAGCCATTGAAAAAGGTAGTGATGGATTATTCAGCGAATCAACGATATATATTGGAAGAATTGAAAATGAATATTTGGAACATCGTAAACGACGTAAAGTCTTTTGGGGATTATATAAATTACCTCGAGTACACATTGATAACAAAAAAGTTTTAATCGATGAAGGTCAAGAGTTCTATATTGAAAATATTAAGGTAGAAGCATTTCTCGTGCCGGGACATACCTGGGGGCATCTTGTATATTTGATTGATGATGCGTATTTATTTACAGGAGATACAATTTGGCTAGGAGCAGATGGTGGTTATGCATTTTTAAATACTCTTGCGGAAGATAGAAATTTGCAAATGAAATCACTTAAAAAATTGGAAGAAATACTTAGAAAAAGGAACCTCAATTTAAAGATTATCACAGGACATACCGGCTGGACTGATGATATGGACTTTGCCTTTGCCCATACAGATGAAATTTGTAATGCATTAAGGCGAAAGCCAAAAGTTCGTGATCCGAAAGCACCATATGACGGCTTTGATGAAAGAGATGATACAGAAGAAAATGCAAGAAACGGGTTCCTGGATAAGTGTTAGAAATGCACATTTGCTTGTAGTGAAAAGGATGCTGATTGAAAAAAAGAGATAAAAATTGTATCCAAGCATTCTATGGAAGTATGGCAGATTAGAAGAGGACGAGGTGAGTCGAAAGCTATAAATTCAAAGAACGATGTATCCAATACTTGACACAATCATTATTGGTTTGATAGAATTAACCATAATCATATTTTATTTACAACTTTTATAAAAAAATTAGTGCTTTTACATAAAAATGAGAAAAATAAAAAGGTTGATCATTATGTGGTACGGAGAATAACTATGAAAAGAAAGACAAAGATATTCATTGTAATACTCATAGCTTTAATTGGAATTTTAGTTTATTCTGTGTACGAAAATATAATAGAGAGCAAAATTGCAAGGCTCAATGTGACACAATCTAAAATCGTAATGAGAAATGGATACGAAGAAATAGATACGAGGTATTTAACCGTAGGTGGAGAGAAATACATAATATACAGAGAGTTTAAAAACCCTGCAAAGGCTATGAAAACCTTCAAAAAACGCCATCCGAATATTGTAAAAAAAATTAGGCGAACTTGGATAGCTTTCGGAGATTTGTCATGGTGGAACTGGAAACTATATGAGAAGGGAGCCATTGAATGCGATCAGCTAACGCATGAAGAACGAAACGAAATAGAGGGATTTTTTGATATATATGAGAATACTGAAAAAAATAAGAAACGACTTAGAAATTTTGTTTGAATAAGGCTAAATATTGCAAATGGCACATGAACAGAACCCCGAAGTAGGAGCGAAGACTTTACTTCGGGGTTTAGCTTTGCATTTTTACAAATCGTGGAGCAATTTTTAATGCAGATTTCAAGAGGAACAAATTGCCTTATCATTGCAGAAATACTGCCGGATCGATGAAGTTGTTACAGCATTTTTTATGTGTTATGATGTATTCACATAATTTTTGTAAAACTCAATTGTAAAGAACTGAAAAAGAAAACTGAAAAAATAACAAAATATTCACATAAGATAATTTCCGTTGAATTTGAGCAATAGATGGTATAATGAAAAAAGCAGAATAAACGATGATGTGATACATAAGGAGGAGATATGTTATTTGATTCCCATACCCATATAAACAGCGAAATGTACAGCGATGAAGAAAGGGCGCAAGTCATAGCAGCCATTGAAAATTCAGATGTGAAAACAGTAGTCGACATCGGGTGCGATTTGGCGACTTCACAGATGGCTACGGAACATGCAAAAAAATATCCTTGGTGCTATGCTGCGGTGGGATTTCACCCTCATGAAACAAGGCATATGGACGAGATGACACTGATGATGATAAAAAGCCTCGCAAAGAAAGAGAAAGTCGTGGCTATTGGCGAAATCGGACTGGATTTTCACTATGATCATTCACCTAGGGATGTCCAGGAGTACTGGTTTAGAGAACAGATAAAACTCGCCAATGAACTCAGGTTGCCGATAGTCATTCACAGCAGGGAAGCCGACAACAGAACCTTGGAAATTCTCAAGGAAGAAGGTGCTTTTTCCGATGAGAGAAAGGGGTACTTCTCACCAAAACCCGACGGAAGCAGCGATGCGAGAGTATTGTTGCATTGTTACAGCGGCAGTCCGGAATTGGCAGAACAATATGTGAGGCTGGGAGCAACCCTATCCATCGCAGGTCCCGTAACATATAAAAACAACAAGAAGACACCGAAGGTGGTGGAAAAAATCGGAATAGAGAATTTATTGATAGAAACCGATGCGCCGTACCTGACGCCTGAGCCGTTACGCGGCAGGAGGAATATGTCGCCCTATGTGGAACACACAGCCAGAAGGATAGCACTTATAAAAGGGATGGATTATGAGCAGGTAGTAGAGCAAACTTGCAAAAATGCCGAGCGATTTTTCAACATAGAGGAAAGTTAAAATCATGTTAAAGGACATCATCAAAAAAAACATTGAGAAACACAGTTTAATAGATTCCGGAGATCTTGTAATACTGGGACTCTCCGGGGGTCCGGATTCCATGTGCCTCATGGACGTTTTATATAACTTGAAAGATAGAATGAAGTTTGAGTTGGTATTTGCCCATGTAAGTCACAATTTCCGCATTGCAGAAGGCAGGAAAGATATGGAGTTCGTCCGAAGCATAGGAGAGAAGTACAACGTAAAAACCTTCGTAAAAGAAGTTGATTGCCCCAAGATGGCTCTGGATATGAAAATATCCGGTGAAGAAGCAGGCAGATTGGCGAGATACGAATTTTTCAACGAAATAGAAAATCTATACACGGAAAAGGGCTGTGAAAATTCATATCGCAGGGAGCAGATAAAAGTGGCAGTCGCTCACAATATGTGGGATCAGAGTGAAACCATACTGTTTAGGATTCTTCGAGGAAGCGGTGTTGACGGGATTGCAGGCATCGAATACAAAAGCAAAAACGCCGTGGGCAGCAACGTAATCAGACCGATGTTGAACATATCGAGAAATCGTATCGAAGAGTACTGCGAAGAAAAGCGATTGAATCCGAGAATGGATGAGACCAATCAAAAGGATGTATATACGAGAAATAAAATACGGCTGAAATTGATTCCCTGCATAAATGAAATGTTCAATACAGACGTGAATAAGACTCTTTTCAGCTTGGGAGAGAATGCTAAAATAGACAAAGAGTATATGTGGGCAGAGGCGGATAAGGCGTACGGGAGAGTTTTGCTGGAAGAAAACTTGAAATATGCCGAAAAGAGCATAGTTTTCATCCAAAGAGAGCTGTGGAATTACCATAGTGCCATAGTGCATAGGGTTCTGCTCAAAGCTTTCAGAAAGATCGGATTGAACAAAGACGTTTTAAGAGGACATATAGCCCAAGCGCTGGAGATTATCAAAATTGAAAATAGACCCAAGGAGTTGACCTTGCCCGACGGATTTACATTGGAAGTAGCCTATGGCAGAGTAACATGTATAAAAAGGGTGAAGAATGAAAAAAAATTTTTGAAGAAGAGAGAATTTTCTTCCATAGAAAAATGTGAGGATTACATAAAAAATAATTTGTCAGGAAAACACAAAGTTCAGTACGCAGTCTTCGATTTGGAAAAACTGAAGCAAAAGTATGCTATATCGGAAGATTTTCGAGAGATAGAGCTGAGAAATAGAAAAAGCGGAGATTACATAAGGCTGAATGGAATTGCCGGCAGGAAGAAACTTCAAGATTTTCTGGTGGATATGAAAGTGCCGAGACAGGAGAGAGACCGCATAGACTTGGTCTGTATTGCGGATGAAATCCTATGGATTGCCGACGATCGATGCAGGCGTAGGAAAAATTGTGAATTTACCCTAGATAATAGCACGAAACATATTATTTTGCTTGAAATACAGGGGATTTTGTGTTAAAATTACGATTTGATAGGCATCTTAAATAAAGATGCAAAATTCTTAAAGGAGAGATGAATTGAAGAAAGCATTTAAAGGATTCGGAGTATATTTTTTAATTCTAATTTTAGTGTCGGGACTTGTTCTTTTCTATGGAAAGGAATCCAGCGACAAGGTATCTGAGGTGAGCTATTCGAAAATTGTAGAGCACATCTCCAAGGAAGAACTGAAGGAAATAACCTTCAAAGAACTGGAGATAACAGGGATACTTAAAGATAACGGGAAAAAAGTTCACACGTATGCTCACAGCGCCATGGATGTGAACAGATTGCATACGGAATACTTGGACAAGCAGAGTCTAAAGAATAAGATAACTGTAAAAAATGCCAAACCTGAGAAAGAATCTTGGATAATATCCATCATTCCAACATTGATAATGATGGGTGCCTTGATATTTTTCTGGATGATGATAATGAGACAGCAAGGTGGCGGAAAGGCTATGAGCTTTGGAAAGAGCAAGGCGAAAATGCAGAATCCGTCAGGTAAAAAAATCACATTTGATGATGTGGCAGGTCTGGACGAGGAAAAAGAGGAGTTGGAAGAAGTTGTCGACTTCTTGAGACGACCGCAAAAGTACGCATCGATAGGAGCGAGAATACCAAAGGGAATACTTTTGGTGGGCCCTCCGGGTACGGGAAAAACTTATCTGTCAAAAGCTGCAGCAGGTGAGGCGGGAGTGCCGTTTTTTACAATTTCAGGTTCGGACTTTGTTGAGATGTTCGTAGGCGTAGGAGCTTCAAGAGTTAGAGACTTGTTTGAGCAAGCCAAGAAGCATGCACCGTGTATCATATTTATAGATGAAATCGATGCCGTAGGCAGAAAAAGAGGTGCTGGTATGGGCGGCGGCCACGATGAGAGAGAGCAGACATTAAATCAGCTGTTAGTTGAGATGGATGGATTTATGGAAAATTCGGGAATTATCGTATTGGCAGCTACAAACAGACCTGACATCTTAGATCCGGCATTGCTCAGACCGGGCAGATTCGACAGACAGGTGGTAGTAGGGATACCGGATATAAAGGCGAGAGAAGAAATATTTAAAATTCACAGCAGAAACAAGCCTTTGGAAGAAGATGTCAACGCGGAAGTATTGGCACGCAGAACGCCTGGATTTACACCGGCTGACATAGAGAATATGTTAAATGAAGCGGCATTGCTTTCAATCAGAAAAAACAGCAAAGCCATAAGCATGGAAGATATTGAAGAGGCTATTACAAAGGTTATAGCCGGACCGCAGAAGAAGAGCAGAGTTATAAGCGAAAAGGAAAGATGGCTTACGGCAGTTCACGAATCAGGACACGCAGTCGTGGCAAGATCCTTGCCGGAAACAGATCCTGTACACCAGATAACGATAGTGCCGAGAGGAAGAGCCGGCGGTTTTACCATGATTCTTCCGACGGAAGAACGATTCTACACTACAAAAGTCGATATGGAAGAACAGATAGTACACTTGCTGGGAGGAAGAGTTGCGGAAAGTCTCGTTTTAAAAGATATTTCAACGGGAGCCAGCAACGATATTCAAAGAGCTACAACTATAGCAAGGGATATGGTTACTAAGTATGGATTTAGCGAAAAACTCGGACCTGTCAACTACAGTTCGGGAGAAGAGGTGTTCATAGGAAGGGATTTCGGAACTAAGAACGACTTCTCGGAAGAAACTTCAAACGAAATAGATGCGGAAGTTAAGGAAATTATTCACAGCAGCTACGAGCATGCTACTGCGATTTTGACAGAACACATGGATAAATTGTTGGAAGTTGCCAATGCTCTGATGAAACTGGAAACTATCAGCGGCGAAGAATTTGAAAAATTGTATACAGGAGAAATAACTGCCGATCAGTTGGCAAAAGACAATGAGAGTAAGGCATTGACTAAAGCTGATAAAGATCAGACGGTTGAAGATGAAAATATCGACTCGGACCATAGCGAACCGGACGAAGACACAGATGGTGAAGACATGGAAAGTTGTGAAGAAGATTTAGAAAATTTAGAGAATGACAGGGAAGACAATCGAGAGGATAACGAGTTGTCATAGCTTGGAGGAAGATGTAGGAAGACGAGATGAAAATAACAATTAAAGAGTGCTTAAAGTTGCATGCATTTGAGGGTGCGGAAATATTAGCAGGAAAAAAGAGATTAAATTCGATAATTAAGAAGGTGACGGTCTTAGAAGAAGTGACAGCAGAAGATATTGATGCAACCTATGAAGAAAAAAATGTAATGATCGTTACAGCATTTTTCGGAACCAGAAATGATGTTGAGGAGCAGTGCAAGATGATTGAAAGATCGGTGCTTTGCGGAATGTCGGTTTTGGTGTTGCATAGAATAGGCGACATTCTGGGCAAGGTGGATGAACGGTTAGTCGATATCTGTGAGAAGCTGGGAGTCGTTTTGATTGCGTTAAATGCAGAAAGAAGAATTCAAACTTATGAAATCTTGGAAGAAGTATCTCACATCTTGTATTACGGTTCAGTGAATGAGGCAAAACCTTCACTTCTTACAGACGTCGCATTTCACATGATCAACTTCGAGAAATATCCCGATTTTGTCAGTGCATTGAGGACAGCTGCAGAGTTAAACGAGTTTCAGGTTGTTCTCATGAGCAGCGATTTCAATCCTGTTTTGGCAGTAGAAACAAAATCAGATACCACCGTGGAAGCAGCGATCATGTTTGCGAGAAAGGGTTATGTTGAAAAGAAGAAGCTGTTATGTACGATGATAGAAGTTGACGGCCTGGCTACATACTGGATATATACCAACATAGAGGGATCGGACTATTACATGTTGATTGCGGATAACAAAGATATGTACTCCAAAGACGAGATAATAAAGTTGGGAAATATCATAACTATGGCGATGGGAATGTGGAAATACACTCCTAAAAAAGATGACGAAGCGGAGTTCATCAGAGCTTTGAGAAGAGGGAACATAAACAAAGCATTCGCCATTAAAGATGATGCGAAAATTGACGAATCAAGTGTGGCTAGCGTGTTTTTATGCGTCGGTCTTTTGGAGCAGGACACCAGGGATAAGTGGAATGAGTATTGTGAGAAAAAGGGAATAAAAGCCCTGAAAACAAGAGATAATGATGAAACTACAGGAATACTTCTGGGTCACAAGAAGAACAACAATGCGGTTAAAACATTCGATGTTTTAGATGAAACTTATCATGGAAAAATCTTTCACGTTACGGGAATAAACGGAATCGAAGGTGCAGCTGACGGATTCAGGCTCATCGAGGAGACTCACGGGCTCGCTAAAGTGGTGTTCCCGCATAAGAGCAACTTCTCAAAATACGATCTGTCATTGATAAGAAATTGCATCCACATCAGAAATGAAGGCGGTTTTTTGAAGAGAAATTACACTAAACTTTTAGATGTATTTGATGAAGAAAACAGCGCAAAGGGCAGAGAGCTTCTCAGAACTTTGGAAACGTTCATCTTGGATGCGGGCATGAACAGCGGAAAAACGGCGGAAATTCTCGATGTTCACACCAACACGGTTCAGTACAGGATGAAGAGGATAAACGAATTGTTGGGAGTTGAAATTACCGCATATAGAGTGGTTCCCGGAATCAGTACGGCATTGGCATTACACAGACTTGAAACTATGAACTGAATGGGATTGGTAAGGTTTTTAGAGAGGAGAAAATATGCTTTTAGCATTTGATGTTGGTAATACGAACATCGTACTCGGCGTTTTTAAAGAGGGCAAGTTAATCGAAAATTGGAGATTGGAAACGGATCCGAGAAAGAGTGCGGACGAGTACGGGATGCTTATAAATCAGTTATTTGATCATTCAAACTTAGATGTGAAAAATGTCAAGGATATAATTATAGCAACAGTGGTTCCATCAGTTTTATATACTTTGCAGCATTTGGCGACGAAGTATTTTAACAGAAAGGCTATAGTGATAGAGTCAGGCGTAAAAACCGGATTGATAATAAGATATGACAATCCTAAACAGGTGGGTTCGGACAGGATTGTAAATGCCGTAGCAGCATATACAAAGTACAAAGGGCCGTTGATTTTAATAGATTTTGGGACAGCGACAACCTTTTGTGCTGTTACAGATAAGGCGGAATATCTGGGCGGAGCCATCGCACCGGGTCTGAAGATTTCCAGTGAAGCACTCTTCAGCAAGACATCGAAACTTCCCAAGGTGGAATTGGATGTTCCAAAGACTGTCATTTGCAAAAATACGATACAATCGATGCAGTCGGGGCTGGTTTACGGACATATGGGAATGGTGGATTTCATAATTCGCAAGATGAAAGTAGAACTTGAAAAAATGGGAGAACCTCCCGAAGAAATCAAGGTAATAGCCACAGGAGGATTGGCTACTTTAATTTCAGAGGGAGTTGACCAAATAGATATAGTAGATAAAATGTTGACCTTGGAAGGTCTGAGAATTATATACGATAAAAATAAAGACAGAAAACACAAATGAGAATTCCCCTTTACTTAGTTTTTAGGTAAAGGGGTAAAATATTATCACGAGATGAATAACGATGGAATTTGTAATCGAATACATGTTGAAATGGGGAATGAATTTTGAGTGAAATAGGAGGAATTAAGCTGGATGGACCTTTTCTTTCAGCACCGCTCGCCGGAGTTACCGACAGCGTCATGAGAAGGTTGAACAGAGCCATGGGAGCGGCATTGGTGTATTCCGAGATGATAAGCGGTAAGGGATTGATATATAACAATAAAAATACGGAGGAACTGTTGAAGATAACAGAGGAAGAGAAGCCGGTCGCATATCAGATATTCGGTTCAGATGCGGAGATTATGGCAGAAACGGCTGAAAGGTTGAATTATGGGGAGAATGCCATATTGGATATAAATATGGGTTGTCCGGTTCCTAAAATAGTTAAAAACGGTGATGGTTCGGCACTTTTGAAAACTCCACGAAAGATTTACGATATCGTGAGTGCGGTAGTGGAAGCATCGACAAAGCCTGTCACTGTAAAAATAAGGACAGGCTGGAATGATAGGAGCAAGAACTGCTTAGAAGTGGCTAAAATAATCGAAAATGCAGGGGCTTCGGCAATTACCGTTCATGGGAGAACCAGGGAACAATACTATTCGGGAAAAGCTGACTGGCAAGCCATAAAGGAAATAAAGGAAACGGTGAAAATTCCGGTCATCGGAAACGGTGATGTCTTTTCCGGTGAGGATGCCAGGAAAATGATGGAGTTCACAGGTTGCGATATGGTGATGATCGGCAGAGGAATGCTAGGAAACCCTTGGATCTTCCGCCAGTGTTTGGAATTATACAATCGGGGATACGATGGTGGCAGAACTTCTCAATATCCACGAGAAGTATCTTTACAAGAAAAAGCGGCGATGATGAAAAAACATCTCCAGCTGTCGGTCGAGGCGAAAGGAGAAGCCAGAGCTGTAAAGGAGATGAGAAAGCACATCGCATGGTACACAAAGGGAATGAAGGATAGCAGCATTTTTAGAAATCAGCTGAATCAAATGGAAAAATCACAGGATGTTTTGGATAAAATAGATGAATTTGTTAGGCATTTGGAGAATTAAAGTCAAAATTTAAACTAATGCTTTGATTAAAAGCCGGAAAAGGTGTAAAATACGAAGTGTGAAGAAATATGAAACGGAGTTTTCAATCCTTGTGAGGATGAAGATTTTCCATTTGAAAATGCTCACATTTATAAAATATAAAAGGGTATTTTACGCAATGAAATTAAATTAGTAAAACCATTGAGAATAGGAGGATTATCATGGGAGAAACAATAAATAATATCAAGGCGATTTTAGATCAGATCAGACCGTTTTTGCAAAGAGATGGTGGAGATATCGAGTTTGTCGAGTATATTAAAGATAAAAAGACGGTGGTTGTAAAGTTGCAGGGTGCGTGTTCAGGTTGTCCGGGAGCTCAGATGACTTTAAAAGGAGTCGTGGAAAATGTTATGAAGGAAGCGTTGCCTGAAGACGTTCAGTATGTGGAAGCAGTTGCGTTCTAGGAGATGAAAATGAGTGAAGACAAGAATCGGAATTCAGAGGCTGATTTAAATATTGATAATGAGTTTGCGGGTAAGTCTGATGAAGAAATTGCAGAGATTATAAAGTCTGCCGTGGAAGATAAAAGAGATGATATAATTTCCACTCTATCCGATTTTATAAAAATCGAAAGCATAGCAGGCGAAGCTGAGGGAGATATGCCATTTGGTAAAAATGTTCATCGGGCATTTTCGTTCATGCTGGATATGGCGGAAAGAGACGGATTTAAGACGTTAAATGCGGATAATTACGGAGGAAATATCCGATGGGACAGGAAGAAAACGTCAGAAAGAGATGAAACCATGGGAATTCTCTGTCACATAGATGTGGTACCGGCAGGTAAGTTTTGGGATTATAAGCCCTTTGGTGGAGAAATCGTAGATGGAAAAATGTACGGAAGAGGTACTGCCGATGACAAAGGTCCCACTATAGCTTCGTACTTCGCTTTGAAGTGCCTAAAAGATTTAGGGATAAAGTTGAGCAAGAACGTCGAAATAATTTTGGGGCTCGATGAAGAAACCAAGTGGAGCGGAATGGACTACTATCTTTCCAAAGTCGATGCTCCGGATTTCGGCTTCACACCCGATGCGGATTTTCCCGTGGTCAACGGAGAAAAAGGTGTCTTGACATTTTCTCTGGCACAGAAATTCGGCAAGACACAATCAAAAGGCATTTCCCTGAAAAGCTTCAAAGGGGGAAATGCTTCCAACATGGTGGCAGACTATGCCAGAGCCGTAATCAACTCAAAAAACAAGGAAGACTACCAATGGATCCGTGAGCAGGTTCAAAGCCTGGCGAGCTCGGAGGACTTTGAACTCCAGGCGAGGGGAGTCGGGCAGAGCCTGGAAATCACCGCCAAGGGGATTTCTGCTCACGGTTCTACGCCGGAGAAGGGGCTCAACGCCATATCTGTAATTATGCAGCTTCTAAATAAAATTCCCTTTGACAACGATGACGTAGGGGATTTCATCAAATTCTATAATGAACACATAGGATTTGATTTGAATGGCGAAAGGTTGGGATTGATAGGAGTAGAAGACGAGGTTTCAGGTAAAACTACGGTCAATGTGGGCGTGATAGATATGACTCAGGACGCCGTAAAGTTGACTGTAAACACCCGCTATCCCGTAACTAAAACAGATGAAGACGTTCATGGAGCAGTAGCTGATACCATACGGGGAAAAGCCATGGGAATAATAAGGGAAAAGCATATGGCGCCCATCTATGTTCCCGAAGATTCTCCGCTAATTCAGACCTTCATGAAAGTGTATAAGGAGGCTACCGGAGATTTTGAAGCCAAGCCTAAGATAATCGGTGGGGGGACTTACTCTCGTGCAATGAAAAACTTTGTGGCATATGGAGGAATCTTCCCGGGAGAGGAAGAATTGGCACATCAGAAAAATGAATATATTAAAATAGACAGTTTAATTGCGATGACTAAAATATATGCGGAAGCAATCTACAGACTGTGCAAATAAATTGAATTAGATCAGACGGCAGGATTTTAGGTTCTGCTGTCTTTTTGTATGAAGATCAAAGATATGTAGCGGATTGTGAACAACTGGAGAAGTTGAAATAAAAGTGATATAATGTGGAAAATATGTTGAATAGAAGATAAGTTGGCAAACGGAGGTGTGAAAAATGTGCAGAGAATGTTATGTGGACGAAAGTAGAAAAACTCCATTATTAAACCCGTTAGAGTGTCTGGAAAATCACACGCAGTACATATGTGGAACCTGTGGAAGGCGCATTTGCATCGAGAAAGATCCAAATCGAGGATTGCAACGTTGGAACTTTCCGTTTAAAACGTTGGAAATTGCAAAATTGTATTTGAGGACAGCGGATTATACGAATAAAAAGTCGTGCGGCATATACGAAATAGAAAGTGAAAAGGGAAGAAAGTCCTATAAGATATTTGCCGACAACGAGGAGCTTGCAGTATATTTGAAGAAGAACAAGGGAAAACGCTGCAAGAAAATGGCGCCTGAATTTGCGGTGAAAGAATATGTCGAATATCCCAATACTCAGGTAAGAAAACTCACCGAGAGTGAGATAGAAAGGTATATGAGAGAGAGATTAAAATAGGAGAGCACCGAAAGTGGCAAATGCGAAATAAAGTCGAGTATCTCACAGGCTTAGTTTCCGTTGAGAACTTTTCGCAACAGAAAAAGGTCGTCATATCTGTCGGACGTAGTTCAAGTATTACTTAAGAGAAAAATGATAATATCTTGATAGCAGCAATTTAAAGTGATACAATATGAGAGAAATGATGCACGCGATTTATAGAAAAAGAAATGCTGCATATAGAACAGAGAGGGAAATTTGTAGATGGGAATGTGGGCTTACATAGGAATACTCTCCTTCATGGGAATTGCGTTTTTTGCAATCGGATTGGGAACATACATTTATATGAAACGGACTGTTTCAGGTGAAAAGACCTTGATGGAAGAAGTTGTAAATGAGCAGACGAGAACGAGCAAGCTGGAATTTCATGAAATTTTAAGATATGTTATCCCCATATTCGGTGCAGTAATTTTCTTGTTTTATATGGTGCGAAGATTCGGTTCCGGGTTCACACTCCTCGGTACTTCTATGGTTACACCTTTGCTCGTAGCCCTGTTTAATGCACGAAAGCGAACAGGGAAGTCTATCTTCATATCCATAGTCGCTATGCTCATATTTATTTTTTTGTTTTTTGCATATTTACTGTTCAAATATGAGTTTGCAGGAAGGATTTGACACCTTATATCAAACGTAGGGATAAATCGAGAAGAAATTGCAGAGAATGAATGCTATCCATGTATTCGTTTCGACGAACGGAATAATATGATGACATTTGAACTTTTCGGCAAAATTGCAAGAGATGGATCGAAGTAACCGTACAGAAAATACGTAAATACATACTAAAACAGATGTTAGATAATAGAGGAGTAAGTCATGACGGATAACCATATCACATTTAGATTGTACATACCTTTAGGCATGATAATTCTCTTGATGATAATGATATTTTTTCATAGAAACCATATGTATAAATATTTATATATCATCAGTTCATTGTGTCTATTTGCAGCTATCTTGGCATATTTTGCTATGACAAGACATCTTGCAGGGGACAGAAAGCCTGGAACATTGATGCAGGCTGTGCCGATTATCTGGCTGGTGGGAATATTTGGAGGCTATCTCCTTTCAATTTTGTCTTTTGTCGTTTTTATCATCGAGCAGGCACAAAGGCATCTATGGGCGAAAGTGATAATCGGAATTGCAGGAGTAGCGCTTATACTATTGAGCATATGGGGGATTTACATGCTTATACGAGGAATTTCATCTTTGAAGAGCGGGTGATTTGCAGAAAGGCACAAGAGAGATTCCCGGCAAATTTGCAATTGTATTCGATAGATTGATGACAGCATATGCAAGAAGTCAGTGACGGGAAGATAATCAGATACTCATGGAACCGAAAATCCTCATTACCTATGAAGACAGGAAAGCATTCACATGCCTCAAACAGGGTAAGTCGATACAAAAACTGTTTTACAATACAAAATAGCCATAGCACAAGGGGTTAGTTTCTCGTGCTATGGCATTTCGCGTATAAGTCTGTGACTCTTGCATATATTTTTAGCGTAGTAACAAATGGTATAGATAGCTTATCTGTTAGCCATTATGATTTCGATTTCATCTTCATTGATGCCCACCATCGCTTCGCCGAGACCGGTCTGAGCTTCAGCTACTTTTTTAGGATTATCGAAATGTTTTACGGCTTCCACAATTCTCTTGGCTCTAACTTTCGGATCGCCGCTTTTGAAAATACCGCTTCCCACGAAAACTCCGTCGGCTCCAAGCTGACGCATCAATGCAGCATCCGCAGGAGTGGCGACGCCGCCGGCTGAGAAATTAGGAACAGGAAGTCTGCCGTTATCGTGGACGTATTTCAACAGATTATATGAAACGCCCAGCTTTTTGGCGTAGTTGAAAAGCTCATCCTCTCGCATGGCTTTAACTTCGTTTATTTCCCCGTTGATCATGCGCAGATGGCTTACAGCTTGAACCACATCTCCGGTGCCCGCCTCGCCTTTTGTCCTGATCATCATGGCACCTTCTTCAATTCTTCTGAGGGCTTCTCCGAGATTTCTGGCACCGCAGACAAATGGAGCTTTAAATTTTCTCTTATCTATATGAAATTGGTTATCTGCAGGCGATAGAACCTCGCTTTCATCGATGAAGTCGATGTCGATCGCTTCCAAAATCTGTGCTTCCACAAAATGTCCGATGCGAACTTTTGCCATGACAGGAATATCTACCGCTTCCATGATTTTCTTTATCATTTCTGGGTCGCTCATGCGCGAAACACCGCCTGCAGCCCTAATGTCCGCAGGAACTCTTTCAAGGGCCATTACGCTGACTGCTCCGGCTTCTTCGGCTATTTTAGCCTGTTCAGGAGTGGTCACATCCATAATGACACCACCCTTTAATGTTTCCAATAACTTTTCTAAATCTAAATTTTTCATAACTGCCTCCTCACATTTTATCAAAATGATGATATAATAAAATTGTATATATAAAAAATTACAAAATAAAAATATTTTGAGGGTACAGATGAAAAGGAATAAGCCGAAGTACATAGTTTTGTATGAGAAGATAAAAAACAGCATAGAAAGGGGGAAGTATAGGGAAGACGAAAAAATTCCTTCCATTCGTCAACTGGCAACCGGGGAAGGAATCAGTAAGAACACGGTTATACAAGCTCTGGAGGAGTTGGAAGCCGAGGGATATATAAGAGCGAAGAAGAAAAGTGGATATTTTGTAGAGAAGATTCACAATCTGTACCACGATAGGAAGGGTACAGATTTCCAGAGAAGAACCTTTACGGATTCTCAGAATTTTAGAATGAATTTATCTCATAGTGCCATTGATACAGGTTTGTTTCCACTCAGAAGCGTACAGCGAATTTACAGGGATATTCTGAATGAGAAAAATGAAAAACTCATGTGTCATTCAGAGCCGCAGGGTATGCCGGCATTGAGAGAAAGCATTTCGGCATATCTTGCAGATTATAAGCAGATAAAGACGAGTTCGAATAATATAGTGATAAGCTCAGGGATGGAGTATTTATACCAAATAATAATCCAGCTGATAGATAAAAATGCGGTTTTCGGCTTGGAAGCGGTGGGATATGACATCATACCGGCTCTGCTGGAAATGAACAGCCTGGCATATGTTGATGTGCCCATTGATGAAAACGGCATCGATGTGAGTTTTTTGGATAAGACTAACATTTCTGTACAGGTGCTCACCTCTGTGCATCAGTTCCCGACAGGATGCAGGATGTGTGAAGACAGAAAGAGGCAAGTCTTGAATTGGGTAGAGAAATCGAGGGAAAAGTACGTAATAGAAGATGATTACGACGGTGACTTAAAGTATTTGGGCAGGGAAAACTTCACTTTAAAGTCCATGGATAATAAGGATAGAATCATATATATGGGTTCGTTCTCAAACACCATTTCACCGGGGACGAGAATAAGTTTCATGGTATTGCCAAATGAATTATTGGAGAGATACAAGAAACGGCTTCCCTTTTTAATCTGCCCGGTGGGCAATGTGCATCAAGAATTTCTCAGAGTGTTTTTAGATGAAAATTTATACGCCAAGCATATAAATAAATCAAGAAATCACTATAGAAAAAAGCGTGAAAAAATGGTGGAGATATTGAAATCGAGACTGGAAGTCAGAGGGATTTTAGGAGAGGATATAGGACTTTATCTGTTGGTGGAACTGGACACGGACCGAGAAGAAAAAGAGATAATAGAAAACCTGCATAAAAATAAAATTTTGATTTACGGAATAAAGAAATATGACCGACAAAATATGTACCGATATCCCGTATTGATTTTGGGATTTGGAGCTATAGAATATGATGAGATGCAAGAAACCGTAGACGAAGTATTTAATATAATGGATTTGTAGATTAAAAAATATCCGACCGCACACCTGCAAGTCGGATATTTTGCTTTTGCGTAATTTATGGATGAAGTATAAAGCGAATATAAAACATTTTATATCAGAGGAAAATCTCCTGTGCACCGCCCTGTCCTCGTCGGGACAGGGAGAAATTTCAATATTCAGCTATCGTATTTACTCCCCACCTTTCCCCATATTTTATTCGAAATATTTTCGCTCTCGATATCATCTATCAGCCTGTAAATGGGAGTCCCTCGAATACAAGCTCCCAGAAAGAATATTTGACCACACTGTGTACATCTCAAATAGTGACACACAGTATAATGCCTCTCGGAATAGAATACGTCAAGAGCTTCTTGGAGTTGACAATCACCAGCAAATAGCTCGATTTTATCTTTGATTTCCAGATCAGATAGAAAATTTAATACGGAAATATACTTTTTGTGAGGATCTTTTTGTGCCCCATTGAATAGTAGCGTTATGCTATGACAATTTTTACACATATGGATTCTATTCCTTTCTGCAAACAGAAGAGCATTGTCGTTACAAGTTGTACTTTTCTTCAAATTCTTAAAATTCTATCGGATGTGCCGTTGAGATAGAGTTTCGACCGAAATAGAGTTTCAATTAGATTTCAGCCATATGGAATACTTTTTTCCCTTTTTGAACCAGGAGCTTTCCATCTTTAAAGTCGGACAAAGCGATACTGTGTTTTCCGCTGGAAATCTTCACTTCGTTTATTTTAACTCCGCCCTGATCAATCAATCTGAGTCCCTCGGAGTTGGACTTTATCAAGGCCAACTCTTTCAGCAAAGCGATGACTACCATACCGTCTCCTTCAAATGAGGATTTATCCAACTTTGTGTGAGGTATATTGGACATGTCTCCGGTACCTTGGAATGCGGCACGAGAACCGTCAAGAGCCTTTTTAGCAGCATCTTCACCGTGAACCAGCTTCGTTATTTCAAAAGCCAAAACTTCCTTTGCCTTATTTATCTCAGAACCCTCGACGTCTACTAGAGCGGCAATCTCATCGAGAGGGAGAAATGTGAGCATCTTCAAACATTTTTCAACGTCGGCATCGGCGACATTTCTCCAGTATTGGAAGAATTCAAAAGGAGAAGTCTTATTTTCGTCGAGCCATAATGCACCGGATTGAGTTTTACCCATTTTTTTACCTTCGCTGTTGGTCAGCAAAGTGAAGGTCATGGCGTAAACCTGTTTTCCCAGTTCCCTTCTGCAAAGTTCAACTCCGCCCAGCAGGTTGGACCACTGATCGTTGCCTCCAAACTGCATTCTAACGTCTATATCCCTTGCCATAACCATGAAATCGTATGATTGCATGAGCATGTAGTTCATTTCGAGGAAGGTCAATCCTTCTTCCAGACGCTGTTTGTAGCAGTCAGCTCGGAGCATCGTATTAACGGAGAAATGTCTTCCTATATCTCTGATGAAGTTGATGTAGTTAATATCTAAAAGCCAAGTGGCGTTGTTCAAAGAAATGGCTTTTCCCGGAGAGACTTCCTTGTTTGCAGAGTTTTTCACACCGTAATTTTCTCCGGTAAACTTGTAATCTTCATCAAAATCCATGTATTTTGCAAAGAGCTTGGTAAAGGCATCGCAGTTTGCCTGAACGGTTTCAGGTGTCATGAATTGGCGCATATCGGTTCTGCCGGAAGGATCGCCTACCATCCCCGTACCGCCACCGGTTAAAACAACCGGAGTATGACCGAACTTTTGCATGTAAAGCATTATTATAATCTGCATGAAATGTCCTATGTGAAGGCTGTCGGCTGTCGGGTCAAAGCCTATGTAGAATTTGATCTTCTCGTTTCCTAGCATATCCCTGATCTCATCCTCGTGAGTGCACTGCTCGATGAAACCTCGCTCCTTTAAAATGTCGAAAACATTGGTTTTCGTGCTAACATTATCCGGAATTAAAATTTTCATAAGTCCTCCTAAATTTAATACTGTGTTTAACTTCCTATTTTTTCATAGCTATAGCTTCGATTTCCACAAGACCGCCCTTTGGCAGAGCTGCAACTTCGACAGCGGATCTTGCCGGGCAGTTCTCGTCGGATAGAAATCGCGTATAGACTTCATTTACAATGACAAAATCGTCCATATTTTTCAGAAAGCAAGTGGTTTTCACCACATCGTCCAAAGTGCAATCTGATGCTTTGAGAATCTCTCGAAGATTCTCAAAAGCTTGAACTGCTTGACTTTTGACATCGTTGCCGGCAAATTCGCCGGTTTCCGGAACCAATCCCAGTTGACCCGAAGTAAATACAAAACCGCCGGCTTCAATCCCTTGTGAATATGGACCTATAGCGTCGGGAGCATTTTTAGTTGAAATAATCTTTTTCATAATAGCTTTCCACCTCGCTTACAATTTTATTTAGAGTTGATTTCACCGAATTTTTATGCTTTATGTGAATGTGTGAAATCTCGGAATATATAGGATTTCGCATATCATAAAGCTTTCTTTTAGAGATGTTTTCGTAAATGGGATTATCTTTTGCCTTTATCAGATTCAAATCTCGATCCAAATATATGATTAAGCTATTTTTAGAAATTAACTTAATGTTTTCCATAGAAGATATAGTGCCTCCGCCTGTTGCGATAACCCTCGGGATTTTAGAGGAGAGATTATCTGCAATGGAGAAAATTTTATCCACAGCAGCAGCCTCCAACTTTCTAAAGGAATCTTCTTCACCGGTAGCGAAATATTCTCGAATGGACTTTTCTGAATTTTTTTCAATTTCTTCGTCGATATCGATGAACGGCATATTCAGCCTCTTGGCAAGTTCCCTGCCGATGGTCGTCTTTCCTGCACCGGACATGCCTATGATGACAATATCCAAGGTATCGTGGAGAATATTCGCCACACTGCATTTAATCATGTTTTCCAACAGGAAATCGGGAAATGCAAGCTCCTTGGAAAAGTCTATACCTTCCGCAGATGCGATAAAATAGTTCGATGCGGATATGGCTTGACCGACGAGCATGGTCAAACCTCCTACAACTTTTTTCCCCAGCAGTTTTCCCCTGAGAAGAAACTCTGTCATAAAAGGATTGTAAATTATATCTATGGCGGCTTTGCACTTGCCGAAATCCTTCAAGTTGACAGGGGAGCGGTTCACATCAGGGGAGTTGCCCAAAATCGTAGTGTTAATAATCACGTCATATTCATCAGTTAAATCACCATAGTTCATATATGAGATTTTTTTTATTTTTTCTATCTCATTGAGATTTTGCCTCGTAGCGACTGCAACACTCCTTGGAGAATAGCTCAACACCGCATGTTGAACAGCCTTGCCGGCACCGCCGTTTCCGAGAATTAAAATCTTCTTGCCTCTTAATTTCACACCATGAATGTTTACGAGGTGGCAAAATCCGTCGTAGTCGGTGTTTGTTCCGACGAGCTTGCCTTTGGAATTAAAAAATACCGTATTGGCTGCTCCTATTTTCTTTGCAACAGCAGTGGGATGTAGGTATGCCATCACCGCTTCTTTATATGGGAAGGTCAGATTTAACCCCGTAAAATCAGCATCCATAATGAATTTTTCAAAATTTTCAGAGTCGACTTCAATTAAGTGGTACTTATATTCTCCGAAACTTTCGTGAATTTTTTTTGAATAACTGTGGGATAGATGGCTGCCCACCAATCCGAACAACTCTTTATTACAGTTTGTCTGTTCCGCTCTACTGATTGTCATTATGTGCCTGAAGACATCGTGCCATTTTATGTCCAGATGAGAGAGGACTGTTCGTTCTCTATCCTCATCGAATATGCCCAGAGATGATTCTTTTTTTATTTCGCCGATCAGGTTGGTAAGAATCAGCCTTTCCTCCAGCAAATTTTGAATTTTCTGGTCTGTGGCTAAAACTTCGCTTCTCAGGGAAGACAAGTCCATAAAAGCATATTTGTTTTTGGAAGGTTTCAACCATTTCGGCAAATCACCGACAACTCTACCCGGAGAGCCTTCAGGAAGAACTTCGTGAGTTTTATGATATAAGTCCCGTTCGATAAGTTTATCCAGCAGGCACAGTGCAAGAGCGGATTTCACACAAGGTAAAGCTCTCGGAACTATGCAGGCGTCGTGTCTTCCATGAAAAGTGTGTTCGATATTTTTACCTGTTTTGAAATCTATTGTCTTCTGCGGTGAGGAAATGGTAGGTGTAGGCTTTATTGCGACTCTCAGGGTGAGAGGCATTCCTGTGGATAAGCCGCCTAAAATACCGCCGCTGTCATTTTTTGATGTTACCATTTTGTATCCGAGGTGATCGGTGGGTTCAATTCTCAAAATGGGATCGTTGAACTTGCTGCCGGTCATTTGTGAACTTTTAAATCCCGCACCGAATTCAATTCCTTTTACAGCGGGTATCGAAAATACACAAGAGGAAATTTCGCTTTCCAGATTATCAAATAACGGACCGCCCAGTCCCAGAGGCAGTCCCTTAGCAAAGACTTCCAGTGTTCCACCTACGGAATCATCGTCGCTCTTGGCTTTTGCAGCCTCGGAAATCATTATATCGCTAATTGGCGATGAATGTGGATTTTCAAGAGATATGGAAGTATTTTTCTCGTTGCCCACGGACAGCACTTGCCCTCCTATATCTATGCCCTTTAACTTTAATATTTCCATTGCCACAGCACCGGCAAAACACAGGGCAACGGTCATCCTCCCTGAAAAGGGACCGCCGCCGCTTAAATTCACTTCGTTACTGTATTTCATCTTTGCGGGCAGATCGCAGTGACCGGGTCTTGGAAAATCCGAATCATATTCTGCAGAATTGAAATTGTTGTTGTTAAATTTAGCAACAACGGGGAAATTCTCCGCAGTATGTATATTTGACACGCTCACATATTTTCCGGTGAGCGGAGACCAAACCAAAGGTAGATCGTCTTCAACTCTCGCCGTGGAAATTCCATCGGATTTGCTGCGTCTTTCATCTAAAATTCCTCGAACGGATTCCATAGATATTTTCAGGTTGGCAGGAAGTCCCCAAATTCCCACAAATATGGATTTTTCATGACTTCCACCGGATATGTCAATGTGTATGTTTTTACCGAAGCTGGATCTTATCACACTTGCCTCCTAACTTTTTAAAATCTTTCCAAAATCCGGGATAGGATTTTTTTACGCAGACATAATCGCTCAGAATCAGAGGTCTGTTTGAAAATATTGAAGCAATTCCCGCCGTCATAGCGATTCTGTGATCGCCGTATGTGTTTATTTCACAAGCATTATCAACGATTGCATCTAATTTCGACATAATGCCCTTTTTTAAGAGAGTACTGCCGTAAACTTTAAGTTTATGTTCCGACAAGCGGTTTTTAACATCCAAAGAGTTCAATAAACTCACAGTCGATTCGATCCGATTACTCTCCTTTAGAGAGAGCCTTTGTAAATTTGTAAATTCGGTTACACTGTCTTTTAAGACCCCGCTTGCCAACGCCAATATGGGAAATACATCGGGAATGTTGCTGCAATCAATCGACGTAACGGAGTTTGATGAACGCTTGAAATTCCAAAGAATATTTAAAATTTCTCTGTCTCCTTGCAGTGAGTCGCTGTTTAAGTTGCAGACCTTTATGGGATAATTGAGCAACTTTGCACAGTAAGAGCTCTTTGTGAGATCTATATCAGTCGTCTCCGAATAATCGTAGATGAAATTGGCAACTATCCAAAAAGCGCTGTTCGACCAGTCATTTTCAATGCGATTTGATATGTTTTGTACGGTCTTGTATTTTTGATTTCCACATATATTAAATTTAATTGATTTTTCATCATTTTCCGGATGAGTTTTTTCTATATTCACTCCAAAATCTTTCAGTGTATTCAGCGTCATATCTACGTAAGGCATCGACGGAAAGTCCTCGGATATTGTGATGCAACTGTTCTTTTTCAAGAGGGGCAATGCCATTAAAAGTCCGGATACGACCTGAGATGTAGGAGCATCATCAAGATGTATTTCGCCGGATTTTAAATTCCCATCCAGAACGATGGAATTTCTCAAGAAATCTCCATCTGAATAGCAGCTCACGCCAAATGTCTTTAAAGGTTCCATGGAAGCCGGCATATTTCTACCTATAAGTTGTTTGCCGCATACAAAACGCACCTTTTCAAAGAAAACCATTAAAATCGGTGCGAGAATTCTCAGAGTGCTTCCGCTGTTATTGCATTGGAATGTCGGAATTTCAGCGACGGTTCTCTTGTGATGAATAATATTCAATAATTTGGAAAGGCATTCATAGGTCGCCAGAACATCCTCGGAGAAGGTCTCCTTTGAAAGCCCATTTCTGAGAAAATCGTCATCAGATGATTCATTTCCCACCGAGGCTCCATGAGCCAGAGCCGAACCTATCAAATATCTGTGAGAGTATGATTTACTCGGAATCGAATCCACAACACCGGATAAAATACTCCTGTTTTCAATCTTCATTTTCATAGAAATACCTGTATAAAAACTCACGAATCATACCGATAAAAACTCATGCACATTATCCAGCGAGATGGCGACTTCTTGGACGCCACAGGCTTCGCAAGGCAAGATTAGAGGAATTTCTCCATTGGATACCTTTTTATCTTTACATATTTGACTGCGTATTTGAGAAATGGAATACTGAAAATTTCCGGAAATACCAATAGTATTTATCAAATCAAAATAGCGACTTGCAAAATTTTCAGAAATTAAATTCCCTTTTAGAGAAACTTTGAGCATATGAGATATTCCCATCAACACGGCTTTCCCGTGGGGGACTTCATAATCGGATAAAGTTTCTATGCAATGCCCTATGGTGTGTCCTAAATTTAAGAATTTTCTAATGGAGAGATCGAAAGGATCCTTTTCCACAAAGAACTTTTTAATCCTCAGACATCTATAGATTAAATTGACAACATCGCTGTGGGCAATTTTTTTGCACAAGAGCTTCCGGATCACATTAAATATTGAGTCTTCCACTTCAAATTGATCAAAGCCTTCATGGGAACTTTGGACCATGTAAAACTTTTCTATGATGGAATATTTCACAGCTTCTCCCAGACCCGACAACAGTTCTTTTTCAGGAAGCGTCTCCAGAAAAATAGGTGATACTGCCACGTGGCAAGGGTTGTAAAACGTTCCGACGGAATTTTTGGAATTTCCGAAATTTATAGCAGTTTTACTGCCGATACAGCTGTCTATCATGGATAACAGCGTCGTGGGAAGGTGAATTACGTTAATCCCTCTCTTGTATATCGACGCGGAAAATCCGGATATATCTCCGATCATGCCGCCGCCGATGGAAATGATTAAATCATCTCTGGTAAAGTCGTTTTCTTCCAGTAGAGATAGAATGTATTGAGAATTTTCAAGGGATTTATTTTCATCGCCATGGGGCAGGGTGCATATTATCACCTCAAAGCTGTTTTCGAATAATCGTTGGGCGATATCGAAATAAAAACCTTGGAAATCATCTTTGTTATCCGCAACGAGCTCATCTCGAAGGGAGTTGAAATAAAGCGAAGAGATATTATCATCACATATTATGCAAACTTTATCGGCTTTAGGTGTTTTCGTTTCTATTATTTTTATTATTTTATCCGAGTCTATGTTCCCGACGTATACGGAGTACTCATCGGAAATGTTATAAGGTGTGGCAAAAATAGATAATTCTTTCATATTGTTCGTTCCGTCAGATTAGGCTATAGATTCAAAGCCCTAATGGCGCTTACTTTTTCGACTAATTCTTTGAAAGTATCAGGCAATATGGATTGAGGACCGTCACACAAGGCGAGATGTGGCTGATTGTGGACCTCCACAATCAGACCGTCGGCACCTGCCGCCGTGGCTGCCAACGCCATTGGCAGCACCAAATCTCGCTTGCCTGTGCCGTGGCTCGGATCCACGATAACAGGTAGATGAGTTTTGGATTTTAGAACCGGCACGGCACTGATGTCCAAGGTATTCTTCGTGTATTGTTCAAAGGTCTTTATACCTCTTTCACACAGGATTATATTGGAATTGCCTTCCTTCATTATGTACTCGGCGCTCATTAAAAGCTCTTCCATAGTCGAAGCAGGTCCGCGCTTTAACAGGATAGGTTTCTTAGATGTTCCAAGCTCCTTTAAAAGCTCGAAATTCTGCATATTCCTGGCACCTACCTGAATTAGATCTATGTCTTCAAACAGATCTATTTGAGACACTTCGGTAATTTCTGAAACTATGGGCATACCGGTGTTTTTCTTCGCTTCCAGCAAAAGAGAGATGCCGGCTTTCCCCATACCCTGAAATGAATAAGGCGAAGTTCTCGGTTTAAACGCTCCTCCGCGTAGAATGGCAGCACCGTACTCCTTGACCTTTCGGGCAATGGCATTTAACTGAATATCGGACTCGATGGAACAAGGACCGGCAATAATTTGGAAGTTGCCACCCCCCACCTTGAAGCCACCCACATCTACAACGGTATCTTCGCTGTGGAACTTGCGATTGGCAATCTTGTACGGATCTTGAATCCTAATGGCATTTTGAACTATATCCAAGGATTTGATCACATCTAAATCAAGCTCGGAAGTGTCTCCCACAAGTCCTATGAGAGTTGTGGAAGTGCCTTGAGAATAGTGAATTTCCAAATCTAGGCTTCTCAGCCAATCTCTCAAATCGTCAAGGGCCTTTTGGTCCCTATTTTCCTTTAAAACAATAATCATAAAAAACTCCTCATAAATTAAAAACTCCACAGAGAGAATTTCACTGTGGAGATATAGGCAATTTGTCAAACACACTAATCCTTTGTAGCAAAATACTCTCTACTCATTTGTTTAAAAGTAAAGCTACGTAATAGTATTTAAAAGTTTTTTCAACTGATAAATTCGTTAAAAACATTTTAATGTGCCCTTTCTGTAATATAAATGTATTCTAACACAAAGAAAATTAAATGTAAACCATGAATATTCACAGACTATTCAACGTTTAGATGCTTGCTGATGACAGGACAAAACCCACGAAGACGAAATTACATACCTGATCGGGCAAGGTCAATCCCCCTGTTTGCCAGAGCATCGGCTCTGTTGTTCATTTCCGTCGCATGGATGAAATCTTCATAGGAAAATTTTGTGCCGTTGGCAGCTATGAACTTTTCAAAGAGTTTTTCGAAGTTAGTCGATTTTGAATTGAGATTGACGTGTCCTTTCACCTTGTTGAATTCAATCGTGTGAACCGCTAAAAATGGCAGGAGCTGCTCCCATAGGTCCTTGTTTTCCACAGGTTTTTTAGAAGTGTTCTTCCAGCCGTTTTGTAGCCATTTCTCATACCATTTTTCCTTAAAACAGCTCACCAGATATGCGCTGTCTGAAAAGACGACGATGTTTTGACCGGGTTTGCTTATAGCCTGAAAAGCTCTCAAAAGAGCCATCAACTCCATGCGGTTGTTGGTAGTGTTAACCTCTCCGCCGAAAAGTTCCTTTTCATTGCTGTTGTATTTTAAAATTGCACCCCATCCTCCGACGTTTTCATCGTTCTGATTGCCGGAACATGCGCCATCGGTATGAATTTCCAGTACGTTTAAATTTCTGTTCATAAGATCTCCTCAACTATTATATTTGCAAGTAATTATATCACAATATGGGAAGTATGTTCCACGAGGCGAGATTAAATGTATTAAATTTTACAAACATCGGCTAAAATGATATACTTAATCGGTAATTTGTGATGAATTTTGGGGGGAAAATCTAAGTGAAAGCACGTAATTTCAGAAGGATTTTACATTTTTACTTGTGATTGCGAGAATGTACGAAAGGCTTCGCAAAGATGGTGAAAACAGGGTTTCTTTATGAAAAAACACAGCATCTATGGGCGAGGAGGACAAAATTTTCATTGTAAATAAAGATCAACCGGATATACGCTCCAGTAAGGAGATTGAAATACGAGAAACGAAAGGACTTAAGGTATATAAAATATATGAGTTTAAGATTTTGTTCCTTATCCAGCGGCAGCAGAGGAAACTGCTATTTGGTATGGACAGATGATACAACTATTTTAATAGATGCGGGAATAAGCGGGAAAAAAATCTTTCAAGGGTTGTCTGAAGTCGGAAAAAGCCCCGACGAGGTGAAGGGACTGCTTTTAACCCATGAGCATATAGATCACGTAAAGAGCGTTTCAATGGTATGCAAGAAAAGCAGCGATGCTTTGGTATATGCCAACGAGAGCACTTGGGAAGCGGTTAAATCAAAGAGACTCAAAGACGATAGCCTGGACTCCAGGTACAGCCCGATAGTTACCATGGAAGAATTTTCGATAGACGAGGTGAAAATCCTTCCCATAAAGATACATCACGATGCCGTAGAGCCGGTGGGATATTCATTTGAATACAACGGTAGAAAGCTGAGCATTGTAACGGATACAGGACATATATGTAGGGATATTTTCGATGAAATAAAAAATTCACATCTCTTGGTGTTGGAATCAAACCATGAAGAAAATATACTCGAAGTTTGCGACTACCCGTATGAGGTAAAGAAGAGAATATTAAGCGACTATGGTCACCTATCCAATAAAGCTGCAGCCCAGTGTATCGGAAACATAATAGAGTACAAGAATCAAGTTTTAGAGGAATCCGCAAAGACCACAGTGCTTCTCGCCCACTTGAGCAAGGATAACAACACTCCTGAGATGGCAATTCTGGCAACCAAGAGCAATTTGGAAGAGCGAGGGTTGCTTTCCATGGACAATATCCATTTGGACGTGGTCAGGCAGGACACGGTGAGCAAAGTATATAAAGTATAGTCGAGAATTTAATAAGTAGGAAAAAATAAAGTGATGAGAATAGAAAAAAGGAGCCTGAATTGCAGATAAATATAGTGTGCATAGGAAAATTAAAGGAGAAATTCCTGCAGGAAGGGTGCGATGAATATTTGAAACGGTTGAAGCCATATGCACAAGTTTCCGTGGTGGAACTCAAGGAAGACGGCAGGGATGATGTGGAAAAGGAAGGCAAGTCCATCCTTGAGAAAATAGAGGGAAAAGACTACGTAATATCGTTGGATTTAAAAGGAGAGATGTTGAGCAGCGAGAAAATATCGCAGAAAATAGATGAGTTGGCTTTGAAAGGTATCAGCAATTTAACCTTTGTGATAGGTGGTTCCAACGGTTTGAGCGAAGTTGTTTTGCAGAGGAGTAATCACAGGCTTTGCTTTTCAAAGATGACGTTCACACATCAGATGATAAGGATGATTTTGCTGGAGCAAATTTACAGGGCATTTAAAATTTCCAGAGGAGAACCTTATCATAAATAGATGAAATGTGGATTTTATTTCGGACTGAATAGGCAGATATTCGGTCATTTTTTATTTGTATGTTTAAAAAATCAAAAAAAGGGAATATTAGACTGGACTAACAAATTAAATCGAACCGAACTTTCGAAATAAACTTAAACAAGATTATGAGTATCAGAATAACAGGAGGTAGAAAATGAGCTTGATAGGAAAGAAGATTGAAGAATTTAAGGTGCCGGCGTTTCACAACGGAGCCCTTATAGACGTTACAGAAAAGGATTTAGAGGGTAAATGGACAGTGTTGTTCTTCTATCCGGGAGATTTCACTTTCGTCTGTCCGACAGAGCTTCAAGATTTGGCAACCTTATATGGAGAATTTAAGAAAGCCGACTGCGAAGTTTATTCAGTATCGACAGACTCGGAGTTTGTTCACAAGGCTTGGTGGGATGCTTCAGACACTATTAAAAAAGTTGAGTATCCGATGATTTCAGACAGAGCATTCAATTTATCAAAGCAGTTTGAAGTGCTGATAGAAGATGACGGTCAGGCGCTCAGAGGAACTTTCGTTTTGAACCCTGAAAATGAAGTGGTCTTGTATGAAGTCAATGCTAACGGCATCGGCAGAAATGCACAAGAACTTTTGAGAAAGGTTCAGGCAGCACAGTTCGTAGCAGAGCATGGCGACCAGGTTTGTCCGGCTAGATGGACACCCGGTGCTGTGACACTGAAACCGGGATTGGATTTAGTGGGTAAACTATAATGCTTTTAAATTAAGCAGCTTAACACGTGAGGTTTTGGGCAGCATGGCTATCGGAAAAAGCCAATGTCGATGTCCAGCCTCTCTTTCTTTATGCGTGAAGATGGCGTGAATGCGTTGGAATTCCCATGGAAAGACATATACTGTCCGTTATTAACAGCTAATGTCATAGAGTCGGAAAACCGCTTCCCATACAGCATTGAGGTTTAAAATTATGTAGATAATTCTATTGCAGAGAAGAAAAGTCAGGGATACCATAAGCTGATTGTACAAAATTCACGGTATGCAATCTACTGGAAACACCGGGTTAAAATTATCGTGACAGCGATGATAGAAATTGAAAATTGAATTTGACTTATGTCGGAAGAGCTTATATAATGTTACTGGAAGACAGTATTTCAAAAGAAAACTGTACTTCAACTGTATAACCACTAAACAATATGAAAGAGCTTATATTGACGGCAAATAAGACTCCGATATAACATTGATTTGATAACCGAATCTTCATATTTTTATGTGGAGAGACGGTTTTTTTATTACTTAATTCAGCTTATTTAATTTTTCGCAAGGAGGAAGATGAAAAATGAATTTAGAAATGCTACACGGAAAAATCCACAGAGCTAACGTGACTCAGGCGGAACTGAATTACGTCGGAAGCATAACTGTGGATAAGGACTTACTGGAAGCAGCGGGAATTTACGAGTACCAAAAAGTCCAAATCGTGGATATTGACAACGGTCAAAGGTTTGAAACGTACACCATAGCAGGAGAATCGGGCAGCGGAACAATCTGCCTCAACGGAGCAGCTGCCAGATGTGTGTCGGTAGGAGATAAAATCATAATTATGAGTTACGCCGTATGCGATGAAAAAGAGGCGAAACAGCATAAGCCGAAAGTAGTTTTCGTGGATGAAAACAATAGGGCTGTTCGAATAGCTAATTATGAAAAACACGGTAAATTGGAAGATATGTAATATTTAACGGAGGCAGATATGAAAACAGTAACCCGTATTGATCAGGTTAGAGAAGCCGTATCTCGGTGGAAAAGTCAAGGGAAATCCATAGGATTGGTTCCTACCATGGGCTATTTGCACCGAGGACATGGCAGTTTAGTAAAAAAAGCTGCAGAGGAAAACGATGTAGTAATAGTTTCGAATTTTGTAAATCCGACACAGTTTGGGGAAAACGAAGACTTGAACAGCTATCCCAGAGACTTGGATGCTGACTGTAAACTATGTGAAAGTTTAGGTGCAGATCTGATGTTTTGCCCCGAACCACAGGAAATGTATGACAATTCCCTCGCATTTGTAAATATTGACCTTTTATCGCAGTGGCTATGTGGAAAGAGCAGACCTGTTCATTTCAGGGGAGTCTGCACTGTTGTAACGAAGCTTTTCAATATAACAAAAGCGGATAGAGCATATTTTGGAGAAAAGGATGCCCAGCAACTGCTCATAATAAGAAAGATGGTGAAAGATTTGAATTTCGACGTAGAAGTCGTAGGTTGTCCTATAGTCAGAGAAGCCGACGGGCTCGCCATGTCATCTAGAAATGCGTATTTGAATGAACAGGAAAGAAAAGCAGCGAAATGCCTTTCAAAGTCCGTAGAGTTGGGAAAATCCAAGATAAAAAAGGGGATGATTGCTCAGGAACTCAAGGATTATATGAAAGAAGTCATAGAAAGTGAACCTTTAGCCGAAATAGATTATTTGGAAGTTGTAGACTTAAACACCTTGCAGCCGGTAGACCGCATCGATGAATCAGTTCTGGTCGCTATGGCGGTAAACTTTGATAAAGCAAGGCTCTTAGACAATTTCATGTTTCACGTATAAAATGCACATAGAATATGAAACTGTCAGTTACAACAGAGGCTATACTTTTAGAATAAATGGGAGTAAAATATGAATATTTTAAATAAAATCAGCAAAGTGATAACGAAATATATTTGGGCTGTGATCATTGTATTTTCCGCCATCGCTTTCTTTAATCCGGAATATTTCAAGTGGATATTAAGGCACACTGCACTTTTGCTGGGGATTGCCATGTTCGGAATGGGAACCACCATAAAAACTTCGGATTTTAAAAAGATTTTTATAAGACCGAAAGAGATGCTGGTAGGTTGTTTTGCCCAATACACCATAATGCCTGTGCTGGCTTGGTTATTAGCCACGGTATTTAGGTTGGAAGCAGATTTGGCACTTGGAGTAATACTGGTGGGCTGTTGTCCGGGTGGAACTGCCAGCAATGTGATAACACATATAGCAAAGGGAGATGTGGCGTTATCAGTAGGTATGACTATAACTTCAACATTGTTGGCACCGCTTTTTACACCGGCATTGGTGTACATTCTGGCGGGAACGTGGGTTGAGGTATCTTTTGTAGCCATGCTGAAAACAGTTATAACGATTATTTTAATTCCGGTGCTTTTGGGAATAGCAGCAAATCATTTCGGCGGAAAGAGCATGGAAAAAATCTCATCTGTGTTACCTCTGATTTCCTCTGTGGCAATCGTAACTTTAATTGCGGGAATAATGGCAGCGAACTCCGAGAAAATACTGACCAGCGGATTTTCAGTTCTGATAATAGTGGTGTTACACAATGTATTGGGATTGCTTCTGGGCTTTAGCCTGGCAAAATTGTTTAAGATGAGATATGAGAAGGTTACTGCCGTGGCAATAGAAGTTGCGATGCAAAACAGCGGACTTGCCATATCCTTGGCGGCTATAAATTTTGCAGCAAATCCTCTGGCTACACTTCCGGGAGCAATATTCAGTGTATGGCATAACATGTCGGGATCGGCTTTTGCGGGGATAAGGCGCTTAACAGAAGATAAAGACTCAGTAGATATTAAAAATTATTCTCAGGAATTGAGAAGTTGATTCAGGAGAGGAAACTGGAGGAATCAATTCAAATCAGAACGTGGCTGAAGACTTTAAAATGTATGATACGGCAAGAAGACGGAAAATAAATTGAAAGAGTGCTTTCCAAATTATATTAACCGTGGTGGTTGCGTGTTTTCAAATGAATGATTAGACACAGCAATATATCTACGTAAAATGGCGGTTGCTTCATCGGTACATGTATTTCTATCGATAGGTAATCGTCATTTTTTATGGGAGGAAGATGAATTGCGGATGTCGACAATTTATTTGGAAGATCGTAACATTTATATGTACACTTTTATAGTAAAGGTGTATAATTATAAAAAAGTTATTCTCGTGCGTAACTTACACAGCTGAAATCTGCATACCATAATCCTATCGAGAAGAAGAGAGAATAACAGTTTGAAAAAAAGTTATTGAAGAAAGGGGATAACACATGATCAAAATCAGTAATTTAACTCACATGTACGGAACTAATAAGGCGCTGAACAATGTGGACTTGGAAATAAACAGGGGAGAGATCTTCGGGCTTATAGGTCACAACGGCGCAGGCAAATCGACTGCGATTAAAGCGTTGGTAAGCATTTTGGAACCTACGAGTGGAGAAATTTTCATTGATGGAAAAGATTTGAAAACTCATAGATTGGAAATAAAGAGGCAGATCGGATACGTTGCCGACTCACCGGATATGTTCCTTGAAATGCAGGCGATTGAGTACTGGAGATTCATAGGAGATATATTCGGCATGGATCCCGCCATCAGAGAACAGCGAATTGATGAACTTTGCAAGATTTTCGATATGGCTGAGAATAAATGGAAATTGATAAAGTCCTTCTCACACGGTATGAGACAGAAGACTTTTGTAATAGGTGCATTGCTTTCAAAACCGGACGTGTGGATTTTGGACGAACCCATGACAGGACTCGATCCTCAGTCGTCGTTCAATCTGAAAGAACTCATGCGAGATCATGCAAAAAGCGACAAAACCGTACTGTTTTCCACCCATGTGCTGGAAGTTGCGGAAAAGCTTTGCGACAGAATAGGCATTCTGAAAAAGGGAGAGCTTATTTTTGTTGGAACAGTAGAAGAATTAAAGGCGAGCAACAGCGAAAAATCCCTGGAAGAAATATATTTGGAAATGGCTGATGATGGAGGACAGGGTATGAACAGTGCCAGAAAAAGTATAGATGCATACGAGCATGAAGAAACGTCGGATCAGAAATAGAGAGATAGGAGAGGTTTATGGAAAATAAAAACGGTACAAAACAAGGGACTTTGAAAAGAAAGTCAGCTTTTGCTCATATGTTTTGGATAAACTTATTGTATGCCAATCCCATGACTTCGTCAAATGTAACCGGCAGGAAAAAATTCCAGAACAGAGAGAGAGCGATATCTCCGCTGATTTTGAGAAATTATATGATAGGAACGGTTGTGATTTTAGTATTGTACGGAGCTATGTTCTACGGGACGAATTTTTTTGCTATGCCATCGTTTCTCGACAGCTTGCTCGGAATTATAACACTGATGAACCTGGTGAACAATTTCACATTGTTTTTCAATGTGTTTTATGAGAGCAACGATGCGGATAGCTACATGTCCTTGCCCATAAGCTCTAAAACCGTGTTTTTATCTAAGCTGAGCGTTGTGGGAATAACCAGTGCACAACTTTCAGTGATGGTAATACCTCTCTTTACGAAGTTTTTCTATGATATGGGAAGCAATCTTTTGGTAGCGATACTGATGGGACTTGTCAATTTCATATTATTTTCAGCCTTTACAATATGTCTGAACATAGGACTCATGTTGCTTATGGCAAAGACCAGTTTGCTGACAAAGCTGAGGACTAAGATTATCGTAATTTTGACAGTGATAGCTATGGCAGCAAACATCGGTTTGATAATTTTGATACAAGATTATACGAGAGATTCCATAAATCAATCGTATTTCGGATTGGTGGGAGTATCCGACTTGCCGATTTCAAGTTTGTTGATAGAGCCTTACGGAGAACTGATATTCGTCGGTGTTGCTGTAGCGATAATAGCTATTACATATTTAATACTGACCAGGATAGGAATAAAAGGTCTGTATAAAAATATCAGGAGAATACAGCAGGGAAGATTTGACGGACAGGATGAGAAGGCGAAGCTCAAGGAGGAAAAGAGCAAAGCGAAGCTGATGAAATCGGATGGAATTTCAGTGCCGACAAAAATAAGACCGCCGTTTAAAATAATGCTAAAACACAACATGTCTCTTTTGAAAAACGGTACGTTGATAGCGCAGCTGTTAGTCCCTATACTCATGCCCGTAATAGTAGTGCTCCCGCAGATAGGCAATTTGCAACATCCTGTTGTCAATTTCTTCTTGCAACAGCATGGTGTCAGCTTTATGATGATCATGGGAACGATCGTTGCGGTGATCGGAAATGCGGGAAACTCAATTTCAGCTATGTTGATTTCTCTGGACGGAACCATGTATGAGTACATAAAGAGTCTGCCTTTAAGTCGTAAATCGTACATAAACATGAAATATTTGACTTCCGTAGTTATCCAAAGCGTATTACCATCTATAACATTGCTGGTGTTCGGATTGTTTATGGAAATGAATCCGATAGCAATAGTTGCAGGTGTTGTGACATTTTTGATATTCAACGGAGCTCTGGCGCTGTTGTGGACGATATATGACTACAATCACGTGATCACTCATTGGCAAAGCGTCAACCAATTGATTACCAGGGCAGGTAGAGTATTGCCTGTTATTATAACCCTTTTAGGAATAATTGCATTGGTGATGTTAATATTGCTGTACACGTTACTGGATGTGGAAGAAATAGTGTTGGATGGAGTGATTGCAGCATTGCTGTCAGTGGTGGTGATTTTAGCGCTGTTCAAGTTCAAAAAATTAAAAGGTAAATTGACAGATTGATGTGAGAGCTATTGAAAATGTAGCGTAAAATAAGGTTAATTAAAATCCCGACACTCTTGCAGTGTCGGGATTTTTGAGATATGGTTTAGTTGTTAATTTAACACTTGAGATTTTACCTTGTCCAACCACTCCAGATATGCGCTTTTTTCGCTTTCCGCTTCGGTTTCAAAGGTTTTTGTTTCATCGTCTACTCGGTTTAACAAATCCGAGTTCAGCTGTCTTTCGGCAAAAGTGTAGACTACGCTGTTCTCCTTTTCAATATGACGGGTCAGATGATTACCGTAACCCATTGCATTGGCAATAATGTCAAGTTTTACAATGTCATCCTGGGTTTCATCGTACTCGTCCAGAGCCTCATCCAGCTTGGTCAAATAGAGCCTGCCGTAGTCGTGCTCTATCAGCATGCCGTGGTTTATCAGTTTATCGGCAACTGATCCCAATTCATCGACCATAATTCTGAAGAGGATCAGCTCTTCCTTGCCATGGTGCAACCTGTCTGCGTAATTTCTGGCAAAATCAATATATCCACGGAATAGATCGGTATCTACTTCCTTGCCTTTTAAAATTTCATAACAGCTTTGCTTTATACACGAGATTAAATCTAAAATATGTTCATGTTCATCGACTAAAATTTCTATTCCGTACATCTTTTAACTCCTTTTAACTTAAATCGTCTATTTCTTTTTCAGTTCAAACGTGAATTTTTCAGGTGAAGTGTATTCAAGACGAGTTTCGGAAAGCAAGCCTTTGATAACACTGGTTCTGATTTCATAGAATTTGTCCACATCCAAGCCCAAATCGGTCCAATACTGACCGTGGATGTCAATTCTGTCCTTCCACAGGATGCGATCATCGCTTTTATCTACGATTTCTTCCACTCTGTCGCAAGGCATACCGTTGAGAATTTTACCTGCGATAAGCGGATAAGCTTCTTCCAGAGAAGTATTCGGCGGAAAAGCGTTCAACTCTCCATATCTTCCTGAAAGTCTCACTATTTCAGCCCATGGAAGCAGATTGTGCTTCAGAATTTCGTTGACGGTAAATGCCAACTTTTTCTCAACTATTACGATCATGGACTGCAGAGAACCGTGGATATTTGTAGTGTCGACTACGTCCTCCAGCTCTCCTGCAGGCAGGTGTTGGCAGTTTTCAAATATGTATTCATCCAACTGACTGTCGGGGTTTTGATCCATGGCTCTGGCTATTAGAAAATTATATAAATCTTCTTGAAATTTGATTTTTCCAAACAAAATCTTATGTATAGGTCCTAAAAATAAACTCATGTCGATCCCTCCTTATTACAAATCACATTTCGATATTCGTTCACAAACAATTTTTACTTTTCATTCAATTTTTCCAAAACTTTGTCTACGTCAATTCCGTGTACCATGCAGGCATCTTCCAAACTTTCCATCTGAGAAGACGGACATCCCAGGCAGTGCATTCCAAATCCTGTCAAGATTTCATAAGCCTTAGGTTCCTGCTTAATCAACTGTCCCATAATAATATTTTTAGTAATCATAATCTTCATCTCCTCTTCATTTAATTTATTTCATATTTAACTTATGCCAACATTCTACACCTAATTTTAGAAATTGTATGTTGTAATTACAACATAAATGTAAAATTTTAATTTTTTTTTGATATTTAATTCTATGTCCGAAAAAATATGAATGTACAACTGTGGTATAATTAAGACCATGAAGATCGAGTAGAGGAGGAAACATGGATATAAATCCGGGTGAAATTTTGGAAAAAATCAGGAAGACAAAACCGCTGATTCACAGTATTACAAATTACGTCACAGTGAACGATTGTGCAAATATGCTCATCGCATGTGGAGGATCTCCCATTATGGCAGACGATATAAATGAAGTTTCAGAGATAACTTCCATTTGCTGTGCATTGAATATGAACATAGGAACTTTGAACCATCAAACGATTCCATCCATGATTGCAGCTGGGAAAAAATCCAATGAATTGGGACATCCTGTCATTTTCGATCCGGTCGGAGTGGGAGCCTCGCAGTATAGGACAGATGCTGCGAAAACAATTATGAGAGATGTGAAAATCTCTGCGATCAGAGGGAATATATCCGAAATTAAATCTCTGAAAACAGGCGGGAACACCAGGGGAGTTGATGCCTATATGGGAGACGAAGTAACGGATGGAAACCTGGATGGAATAATTGAGTTTGCAAAGTCCTTCGCACGGGAGATCGACGGAGTAATAGTTATAACCGGAAGAATTGACATAGTGACAGACGGAATGCGAGCATTTATCGTGAAAAACGGACATGAAATGCTGAGTAAAATATCCGGAACAGGATGTATGCTCAGCGCCATGCTGGGAGCTTTTCTGGGAGCTGATAGGAAAAATCCTCTGGAGTCTTGTGTTGCAGCGGTTTGTACCATGGGACTTTGTGGAGAGCTGGCATATGAAAAACTCTTGAAGGGAGAGGGAAATTTAGCATATAAAATTAAATTGTTCGATGAAGTTTTCAATATGACATGCGAAAAATTAAACGAGGGAGCGAAATATGAAATCAGATAAAAGGACTTTCGATGAAAATACGTTGCTTTTATACGGGATAACGGACAGAACCTGGCTATGCGGGAGATCATTAGAGGAAGACGTCAGAAAATCCTTGGAGGGAGGAGTTACATTTTTACAAATCAGAGAGAAACATTTGGATGACGGAGAGTTTTTAGAAGAAACTTTGAGGCTGAAAGAAGTCTGCGGAGAGTTTAAAGTTCCCTTGGTGGTCAATGACAATGTGGAAGTTGCTATCAAAAGCGATGTTGACGGTGTTCACATCGGACAGGATGACATGAGTGCTGAAGAGGTCAGAGCTCTAATAGGTGATGAAAAAATTATGGGAGTATCGGCACAGACAGTAGAGCAAGCTCTTTTAGCGGAAGAGCAGGGTGCGGATTACCTGGGAGTAGGAGCGGTTTTTCCTACGGACTCCAAGGAGGATGCACAAACCATAGATTTGAAAGTTTTTGAGGAGATTTGCAAGGTTGTAAAAATTCCCGTTGTAGCTATCGGCGGTATAACCAAGGAGAACATAGATAGGCTAAAAGGCATGGGCGCCAAGGGAGTCGCTTTGATAAGTGCAATTTACGGACAAAATGATATCAAAAGAGCGACGATGGAGCTCAAGGAAAAATTGCGAGATTTTTAGGAGGAAAAGATGAAGACAGCTTTGACTATCGCCGGGAGCGATTCGAGTGGCGGTGCGGGGATTCAGGCGGATATTAAAACTATATCGGCTATGGGAGTCTATGCTATGAGTGCGATTACGGCCTTGACGGCACAAAATACCCGAGGAGTCAAGGGAATAATGGAAGTGAATGCAGATTTTCTGGGTAAACAGATAGATGCGGTTTTCACGGACATATATCCCGACAGCGTGAAAATAGGCATGGTATCATCGGATAAATTGATATGTAAAATCGCAGAGAAATTGAGGGAGCATGATGCGAAGAACATAGTGGTTGACCCTGTCATGGTGGCGACTTCCGGTGCAGGACTGATAAGGGAAGATGCCGTAGAGGCTTTGCGGGCGCTGCTGCTTTCCGTGGCGGACCTGGTGACGCCAAACATCCCTGAAGGAGAGATTTTGACGGGGATGAAAATTCACAACAGGGATGATATGGAAGATGCTGCGGAGAAGATGAGCAGAGAATATGGATGTGCGGTTTTGATAAAGGGTGGGCATAGTTTGAGAGATGCTCATGACTGTCTGTGTGAAAACGGAGAAATTACATGGTTTTACGGCAAAAGAATAGATAATCCGAACAATCACGGCACAGGCTGCACGTTATCTTCAGCTATCAGCGCTTGCCTGGCAAAAGGATGCTCTATAAAAGACAGTATAAGGAAAAGCAAGACATATCTGGAAGGAGCCTTGAAATCAGGTCTTGACTTGGGAGGGGGAAAAGGCCCTTTAAATCATTTTTACTTTCTGAAATAATCGATACAAAAATAGAAACGCTGACCGCAATGAAAAACTTCATTGCGGTCAGCGTTTTAAAATATTTCGATGAGCTAGATTAGGGATTTTACAACTTCTAGAGCCTTGTCATAATCAGGATGATCTGTATTCTCTTTCACATACTCAACGTATCTGATCACATTATCCTTGTCTATTACGACGATACCTCTGTTTAACAACTGAAGTTCGTCGATCAGAAATCCATATCCTAAACCGAAAGAGTGTTTGTTGTAGTCTGAAACTACAACAGCATTATCGATGTTCTTTGCAGCACAGAATCTACCTACGGCAAACGGCAGATCTACGCTGATCGTAATTATCGCAACGTCTTTTAACTCACCCGCTTCTTTGTTAAATCTGATGGTTTGAAGTTCGCAAACTCCTGTATCAACTGATGGAACAACACTGATCAATTTCACCTTTCCGGCAACTTCTTCCAAGGTGAAAGGCGTTAAATCTTCCTTCAATGCTACGAATTTTGGAGCTTTTTCTCCAACTTTCACTTTGTGTCCCAAAAGGGTCATAGGGTTGCCCATAAATGTTGTTTCTTGTCTAGTTTCCATAATAATTTCCTCCTGTATTAACAATTGTAAACCACATCTTCAACGTGTCTAGGTTGATTATACACAGATAAGGATAAAGCAACACAGAAAATATGAAATTTTCTCAGTGAAATCATTTCAGGTAAATCGAGATGATCTTATAGAACCAACGGTTTGTACGGATTATGAGATAGGAGCTCATATGAATAAAACTTATTGTCTTATAAATTTCTGAACCACTTGCACATACTTGTTATGCAATCCTATGTTTACAAAATAGTATGAAAATTTATCCTTTTTCTGAACTTCTACCAACCCGGATTTGATCAGAGTTTTTAAATGCTGTGATATTGTTGCTTGGGCGTAATCAAAATTTGCGACTACATCCTTGTTGCAGACCAATGTTAAAGTCGCATTGTTTTTCATTATGAACTGAAATATTTTAATTCGGACAGGGTGAGCGAGGGCATCGGATACCTTCGCCAAAAGCACTATTTCTTCTTCCAACATATTATCGCTATCTCTACGAATTCGCATATTATTTCTCCTTAATTTTGCAGTGAGTTAAAGTATCGGTGAGAGCAACCTTTCCATAAAACGGTGGGGAATGCTTATAAATCGAGTTTTTTTCTGGTGATGAAAATCAACTCCGGCGGACAGTTGTGCTGGTTTAAAAGGTTTAGATGTGTAACATGAAAGATGGAGGAATCTAAATGGCTCAGATACTCCATAATTGCACTTTTTTCTTTCATGCCTTCGCTGTGACCGCTATACGCCGTAATGGCACAAATCCCATCGACATTGAGCATTGTTAAAGCTTTTGAAATAGCCGTAAGGGAAGAGCTTGTTACAGTTGTAACGGATTTGTCTCCTCCAGGCAGATATCCCAAGTTAAAAATGATAATGTCGACATTTTCGACATACCTATCAATATTCTCATGGCTGTCCAAGATGAAGTTTACATCGCCGATTCTCTGAGGTAATACACTGTTTATAAGACTCTTGGACATATCTATAGCCTCCTTTTGAATGTCAAAGGCATAAATCTTTTGTAAACCGGATTGCAACAGCCACAGGGTATCATTCCCATTCCCCAAAGTGCAGTCTACTGCCACATGATGCTCTTTGATGAATGCTTGTACTACGTGGTGCATAAAATCTGAATTTGACTTTATTATATTCAATGAAATCTCCTGTTTTGCAATTGTGAAAATCAGCGGTAAGACCTGCACCGACTGATATATAACTAATTTTAAAATATCGGAATAAATTGTATTTTTTCCGAGGCGAAACTTTCCGACTATGATCGACAGACTTATATAAGAACCATATAAAATCGTTTTATATGCAATTTTATCATACGATTTTACCGAGTTACCGATGGAGTTATGGTCATAATTTAAGACTGAAAGCATATCGCTTATTAACGATACAACAACGTGGAGAAAAAGTCAATAACAATATTACAAGTACTCAAATAAGGCATAAAAATTTACAAAGCGGATATAAAGGTTAAAAGATGTTTGAAAAATTGTCGATGCTGTGCAATAATATAAAAAATGGAGGTTATAATGAGTAAAAGTAAAAATTTATTTAAAAATATAAATTTTGCAATATTGGGGCTCGTTGTGATGGCGACATCGACAGCTTTAATAGATTTGGCTGGTGCTTTTAAAACCATTGCAACAGTGCTGCTGGCAAATTTGGCATTGCATTTTATAAGTTGGCTCTTAATATGTTTTTCAATGTATAAAATGCAAAATTTAGATAAAAGATATAAAATTGGACTTTATCTGTCAATCGCAGGAGAAATTTTGCTGATCGGCGGCAGTTTTTTTATGTTCAAAGAGTATAGATTATTTGGAATAATAGGCTTTACGTCCATACAAGGAATGTTTTTCAAGTACTTGTCGGATTTGGTAATGCTTGGGATATACTTTTTGCTGATAGAATCTTTGTATCAAATTAAAGCTAGGGGAAAAGATGACACCGGTAGCAAGAAAGCGATTAAGAGAACTAAGATTTTTATAGTGCTGATTTTGATTGCGATGATGTTTACGCCTTTTGCATATATTTTCAGCAAACCGATAAAGTATGTTCTAGTGGTGATATTTGTTGGAGTCGGAGTATTTTTAAAGTTTTCAATGATCAGTTTCCTGAATAGAAGTTATTCCCAATTTGCAGAAAAATAAAGATCCGTATGAAGCGAGTTGAACTGTTGAATTATCTCATTGGCAAAGCTGATTGACAATGAGATTTTTTGATGTTTGTGAAAGAAAAAAACAAAATGATGAGATGTTGAGGATGGTTGAGGAAAGAGTCGCGTTATATGGTGATTTGAGCGAAAGACAAGAGAAGACTCGAAATATGTATTGGACTTTGCACTTTTAAGACAAGCCTCGGAAGCTCGCAGGGGAATCACCGAAAATCTTCAGGTAGTTTAAATCCTGACATGAGTTTCAGCTTTTCTTTTTTTGAAAGTTTTTTAATGGCATATTCTCTTGCGGTGGCGGCTTTTTTACATCTTACCGCAGGATCCGTGCAGCCGAAATCCGTGGGTGTTCTTTTAAAATCTTCCAAAGAAAAAGATTCAAAATACACTAACTTTACAGGTAATCTGCTCTTTGTGTATTTTGCACCCTTACCTGAATTGTGAGCAGAGATTCTTTTTTTTAAGTCGGTAGTCCAACCGGTATAGAGAGTGTTGTCAGAACACTCAAGTATGTATACGTAATTTATCACAGACATTCCAATTCCTCTCAATCTCAGTAAATTATACAATAAAGATGCAGGTGTAACAACAGGAGGCACAAAACGAAGAGGATAGATAACGGAGATAAAACAGAGGTGGTTCATAAAGGTGACAGCGGAAGATATCAACCGGGGGAACTCTGCAAAATTGTTACAACGGCATGGATTGCATACCGTGAAAATAAATTATATGTTGTGAATATTTATGTAACAGTAGATTGATAAAGAGAAAAAATGTATAATGTATAAATGACGAAGAATAATCGTGGGACAGGAGGAGTTATGTTGAATATAGGATGTCACTTATCCATATCGAAAGGATATGTAAACATGGCGAAGGAGGCGCTGAGAATCGGAGCCAACACCTTTGCATTCTTCACCAGAAATCCTCGAGGAGGCAAAGCTAAGGCCATTGATGAGGAAGATATCAGAAGTTTTTTAGAAATTTATGGAAGGGAGAACTTCGCCAAATTGGTCGCTCATGCACCGTATACTCTAAATCCGTGTTCAAAAGATGAAAAAGTCCGGGAGTTTGCCTTTAAAGCTATGGCAGAAGATTTGGAAAGAATGGAATATACGCCGAATAATTACTATAATTTTCATCCCGGCTCTCATACGGGACAGGGGGTGGAAAAGGGGATAGAGCTGATTTCAGACTTGCTGAATAAAATATTGAAACCGGAGCAGAGCACGGTTGTTTTGCTTGAATCTATGGCAGGCAAAGGAAGTGAAGTTGGAAAAACCTTTGATGAACTGGCGGAGATAATAAAGAGAGTCGAACTGAAGGATAAGATAGGAGTGTGCCTGGACAGTTGCCACATAAGCGATGGGGGATACAACATAAAGGACGAATTGGATTCTGTCCTGGAGGAATTTGATAACAAGGTGGGACTCAGCTATATAAAGGCGATGCACTTAAACGACTCCGTGAATGAAATGGGATCAGGCAAGGACAGACATGCTAAAATTGGTGAAGGCTTCCTTGGAATTGAAACATTTCGACAGATTATCAACAATGCGCATTTGAGGGATTTGCCTTTTATTTTGGAAACGCCCAACGAGCCGGACGGATACAAAACAGAGATAGAATTGCTGAGAAGTTTATATAGAAATTGAGAGACGGTATGAGCTGTCAATCTGTATTTGTCGACGAGATATCGGAAAATAATTCAGTAGATGTTGCATAAAAATACAATTTAAAAATTGTCATTTCATCAAATACGAAAAAATATATGGTATAATGGGAAATGAAATTTTGAGAATGAGGAGATAATGATGTATAAAGAGGCAATTAGGTCGGTTTGGGCTGAAATCAATCTTACTAATGCTGATTATAATATAAAACAAATAAAGAAAAAAGTGGGAGAAGATAAGGAAATAATCGGAGTTCTGAAGGCGGATGGCTATGGGCATGGAGCCGTAAAAATGGCGGAAGTCCTCAGAGAAAACGGAGTGAAGACCTTTGCGGTAGCGACTTTGCAGGAGTGTATTGCATTGAGAGAAGCCGGTGCCATGGAGGAAATAATCATGCTCGGATTAACTCCCGATGTTTATGCGGATACAATCGTGCAGTATAATATCACACCTACGGTGAATTCGTGGGAAAATGCAAAGGCATTCTCGGACGAAGCAAAAAACAACGGAGTGGAAGTCAGAGGATTTGTGGCGGTTGACACGGGAATGGGCAGAATAGGATATTTGCCCGATGATGAAAGGGCAATCGGCGATATTAAAAAAATGGAAAAACTATCTAATTTTTCAGTTAAAGGGTTGCTCTCTCACTTTGCCAGAGCTGATGAAAGGGACAAGAGTTTTTCAGAGGTGCAGGTGAAATTATATGAGGATTTTGAACGGAAATTAAATGATGCAGGCGTTGAAATTTTGTTTAAGAGCATTGCAAACAGCGCCGCGATAATGGAAATGCCTTTCGCACATTTCGATGGCGTCAGACCAGGAATAATATTGTACGGATGTTATCCGTCCGACCAAGTGGATAAAGAACAGTTGAATATAAAACCTGTAATGTCTATTAAAGCGAATATACTTCACTTGAAGAGAGTTCCTGCCGGATTTTCATGTGGCTACGGAAGCAAGTTCACAGCGACAAGAGAGTCCCTAATAGGAACTATAGCTATAGGATATGCCGATGGATACCCCAGACCGTTTTCCGGTGAGGGCAAGGTGATTGTAAATGGTAAATTTGCACCTATTGCAGGAAATATCTGCATGGACCAGTGCATGATAGATTTAACGGATGTACCTGATGTGAAGATTGGAGACGAGGTTATCATCATGGGCAGCGACGGTATCAATGAGATTTCGGCAGACGACATAGCGGAAGCTACCGGAACGATAAACTATGAAATCCTGTGTGCCTTCGGACAGAGATTGCCTAAGGTGTATGTGAAGTAGAAATTCGGTGAAGTGCGGAGTTGAATGTGAAAGTATGGGTGTAGACATGTCTAAAGTGCCTATAATTACCGTTTTCGCTCGTGGGCATAATTGAGTAAAATATAAAATAATATTGAAATGAAAGACAGTGTAAAGGCTGTTGTCAATATGTAAAATGCCGATACTACTTGAAAGCACAAGTTATATCGGCATGAAAAATTCTGAGAGAATAAATTCATAAATTCCGTTGAAGTCTCTTAAAAACGGAAACGTGTTAAGTGGAGTTCTATTCACAGTCTAAAACGTGAACCATGGAATCGTCTAAAATATCCTTGATATGATCATCGTCCAGGCTGTAGAACATCTTTCTTCCGTCTCTGCGAGATTTAATCAGCTTGGCGACTTTCAACGCCTTTAGCTGGTGGGAAATGGCTGAAGGAGACATATCCAAAATATACGATAAATCGCTCACGCAAAACTCGTTCTGAATGAGGGCAATGAGAATTTGCAACCTTGTTCCGTCACCCATAACTTTGAAGAAATCAGCCAGTTCTAATATGTTATCCATTTGTGGCAAAGTTTTTAAAACTTCGTCGGCGAGTTCCTTATGTATCGGTTGCGTATCAATCTTTGTTTCTCTCATTACAGCAGTCCTTTCTTTACGTAAAAACATATCTAAACGTCATCATATCATTTACACAGTTTCATGTATTTGAGATTGTAAATCGATACGATGATATGGTATAATTATACAGCAATAAATACACTTAAGCAATATTAAAGGGGTAAATTGCCAATTTGAGGCAGGGAACATATGAGAATAATCAGGGGTTATTTTTTACGATGGAAGAGAAATTCTAAATACTATCTTGAAAAACTGTGTATGAAAAATATGTATGAAGTTATGGCGTCTGATGTAGCCATAAGAAAAAAGATAAAAAAATTTGATATATGTCTTGACATTTGAATATCCATTCATATATAATAAAGATACAGTTGAACAACTGCTCAAATATTAAAATAAAACTGCCGAAAAAATATATGGAGGTGTGGAGATGAAAAAGACATTCAAATTGATAGATTTAGATTGTGCAAACTGCGCAGCTAAAATGGAAGATGCAGCTAATAAGATTAACGGAGTGAACAAGGCTACCGTAAGCTTTATGACGCAGAAGTTAAAGCTGGATGCAGATGATGTCAGATTTGAGGAAATCTTGGATGAAATCGAAAAGACTTGTAAAAAGATTGAACCGGATTGTAAAATTGTCAGATCATAGGAACTCATGATGAGTTCAAAACTTTGAAACCATTCGATTTATCTCAGCAGAAAATCGAATGGTTTCCCCGTATATGAGATAATAGCATAAAATCGTTAAAAGGGGAAGCGGGAACAAATACGAGAGAACTTCTCAGTAAGGATGAAATAGCAAGAGAGTTAGCTTGGAGAAAAATATGTTGAAGAATATGAATAAGAAACAAAGAATTATTTTGTGGCGGATATTTGCGTCTGCCGTGTTGTTGCTGTTGGGCTTGTTTGTCGATGTCAATCAGTATGTGACTTTCGGATTGCTGCTGGCATCATATTTGCTTGTGGGCTACGATGTAATCATAAGGTCGTTGAAAAACATAACGAGGGGACAGGTGTTCGATGAAAATTTCCTGATGACCATAGCGACTCTGGGAGCTTTCTATATACGAGAATTCAAGGAAGGCGTAATGGTGATGTTGCTTTATCAGGTTGGAGAGCTTTTCCAAAGTTACGCAGTCGGAAAATCCAGAACATCCATTTATGAATTGATGAATATAAGGCCGGATTATGCCAACTTAATCGTCGATGGACAGGTGGAAGTCGTCGATCCGGACGATGTTGAAGTTGGCAGCATAATTCAGGTGAAGGCAGGAGAAAAAGTTCCTTTAGACGGAGTAGTCGTAAGGGGAAGCAGTTTTTTGGATACGTCGGCACTGACCGGTGAGTCGGTTCCCAGGCAAGTAGGCGAAGGAGATGAAATCCTGAGCGGATACATAAATCAAAACGGGCTTTTAGAAATCAGAACTACAAAGGAATTCGATGAATCGACGGCGTCTAAAATACTGGAACTCGTTGAAAACGCCAGCAGTAAAAAAGCAAAGGCTGAGAATTTCATCACGAAATTTGCAAAATACTATACGCCTGTAGTGGTGATAGGAGCGGTTTTATTGGCGTTTGTACCGCCTTTAGCAGGGAGTGATATACCGCTGGGAATGTGGATAAAGAGAGCATGCACTTTGCTGGTAATATCCTGTCCTTGCGCCTTGGTAATCTCCGTGCCGCTGGGATTGTTCGGCGGAATCGGCGGTGCTGCCAAGGAAGGAATTCTCATAAAAGGAGGCAATTACATAGAAGCCATAGCGAAGATGAACACCGTGGTCTTTGATAAAACAGGTACGTTGACAAAGGGTGTATTCAAGGTATCCAACGTGTACAGTGCCATCGATAACGATGATGAAAATCAGATAAAAAAATTGTTGGAATTGGCAGCAGTTGCGGAAAGCTATTCAAACCATCCGATTTCAATATCCTTGAAAAATGAATGGGGTAGAGAAATAGATAAGAACAGAGTCAGTGATGTAAATGAAGTAAGCGGAAAGGGTGTAGTTGCCAAAATAGATCAATCGGAAGTCTTCGTTGGAAATGTGCAACTCATGGCAGACAATAAAGTGGATGTGGATGCAGTGGATTCTGCCGGAACTGTCGTATACGTCGCTCAAAAAACGGACGAAAATAGAACAGCGAAGTATTTAGGATATATCGAAATTTCCGATGAAGTGAGAGCGGAAGCAGTTGATTTGATGAGAGAACTTGGAGAAATCGGTGTAAAAAATACGATTATGTTGACCGGAGACAGAAAACAAATCGCAGAGAAGATTGCGCGGGATTTAAAAGTCGGCAAGGTATATTCAGAGCTTCTACCGAAGGATAAAGTAGAAAAATTAGATGAGATCATAAGCCACAGGGAAGGCAAACATACTGTCGGCTACGTAGGGGACGGAATTAACGATGCTCCTGTATTGACCAGAGCCGATGTGGGCATCGCCATGGGTGGCATAGGCAGCGATGCGGCTATTGAAGCTGCCGATTTGGTGATGATGAAAGACGATCTTTCAAAGATTGGTAAAGCGGTGAAAATTGCAAGAAAAACCATGGGTATAGTTCATCAGAACATTGTGTTCGCTCTCGGAGTCAAGGCGTTGTTCTTGGTTCTGGGAAGTATGGGGAACATAGAGCTGTGGGAAGCGGTATTTGCCGATGTCGGGGTTGCGGTTTTGGCAATACTTAACGCAATGAGGACGTTGAAAACGAGATGAGATAGCCTCTAAACATACATTTAAATAAATTTCACACAATTTGTGTCGTGAAGTCTACACAATAAAAATACCGATATATTTTTCAATACGTCGGTATTTTTATTGGAATAACATGATTAATATTTATTAGAGATTACCTGAGTAAAGAGGGAATTGTTCACATAAAGCTATAACTTTATCCCTTACGGTTTCAACCTTGTCTTCGCCGCCCTTGATCAGCTCGGTCACCAGGTCGGCAATGTATACGCACTGTTCTTCCTTCATGCCTCGAGTAGTTATGGACGGCGTACCTATTCTTACGCCGCTGGTCAGCATAGGACTCAGCTTTTCGTTGGGAATGGTATTTTTGTTCAAAGTGATATTGGCGGAATCCAGAAGGTTTTGAACCTCCTTGCCGTTGACTCCGAAATTGGTAACATCAACCAGCATAAGATGATTATCGGTACCGCCTGAAATTATGTTGAAACCGTTTTCTATAAATCTCTCAGCCATGGCTTTGGCGTTGGCTATAACTTGCTTCTGGTACTCCTTAAATTCCGGTGCAAGAGCTTCTTTGAAACAGATGGCTTTAGCGGCAATTATGTGCATCAGAGGACCGCCTTGCATCCCTGGAAATACGGCACTGTCAATTTTTTTTGCATATTCTTCCTTGCATAAAATTATACCGCCTCTCGGACCTCTGAGAGTCTTGTGAGTAGTGCTTGTAACAATGTCGGCATACTCTACCGGATTCGGATGAAGCCCGGCTGCCACGAGTCCGGCAATGTGAGCCATGTCCACCAACATCACAGCACCGACTTCATCGCAGATTTCTCTTATCTTTTTGAAATCGATAATTCGAGGATAGGCGCTGGCACCTGAAACTATCAGCTTCGGCATTATTTCCAAAGCCTTTTTTCTCATCAAGTCGTAATCTATAAGCTCCGTTTCCGGATCCAACCCATAGAAATAGGACTCATATAGTTTGCCGGAAGAGTTCACCTTCGCACCATGAGTGAGATGTCCGCCGTGAGACAGATCTAAACCGAGAATTTTATCACCCGGTTGCAACACTGCCAGATAGACCGCAGCGTTAGCGGAAGCTCCAGAATGAGGCTGTACGTTGGCGTGATCCGCACCGAAAAGCTCTTTGAGTCTCTCAATCGCCAAAGTTTCAATGCCATCAACATATTGACATCCACCATAGTATCTCTTTCCGGGATAGCCTTCGGCATATTTGTTAGTACCGTGGCTTCCCATAGCTTCCATAACTGCATCGGAAACCATATTCTCGCTGGCAATCAGCTCCAGATGTTGCTGTTGTCTTTTGAGTTCCAGTTTCATCAGATCTGCAATCTGTGGATCTTCTTTTGCTATTAAATCAAAATTTACCATTTTTTTCTCCTTCTTAGTGATAGCAATAGCTGTATCATACAATTGTAAAATAGTATCAATGTGGGTTAGGGGGTGACTCGGCGATTTTTTCTTAAAGCCCATAGTCGTTTTGTCCTGATGTAGAAAATGAGCCGCTACAAGTTGGTATAGGACTTATCAAAGGTGATTATAGCGTGATAATTGGGATTCAGTTCTCTCAATGCCGTATTTACCACACGGGCAATTTTTTCTTCATCTACATCCGCCCCCGGGGATTTAACCAGATCAAATATGATTCTGGATCTGTTTCGACTGTTTATGAATCTCAAGTCGTGAGGATTGCCAACTTCCGGAAAATCCTTTATAACTTTGGAAATTACTTGACTGATGGCATCTATGTCCTCATCGTCCAGCACCACAGGGTCCATGTGGGATACAAAATGGATGTCCAACCTGTTGGAAATTTCCTGTTCAATGGTGTCGACCAGCTCGTGGCTGTCCATTACATCTCTGCCGGCATCAACTTCGATGTGAGCTGATGCAAATATCTTACCGGCACCGTAGTTGTGAACCATTAGATCATGAATTCCGATAACATCTTCGTGAGAGAGTATTATCTTCGCAATTTCATCGACTAAAACAGGATCCGGTCTCTCGCCGATGAGAGGACTCGCAGTTTCCTTGCACAGACCGATTCCGGACCACACTATAAATAATGATACTACAAGTCCTATAAAACCGTCTACATTTATTTGGTATTTGTATGATAGAATCATGCCTACAACGACTGCAACGGTTGCTATAACGTCGTTTCTACTGTCCACTGCCGTTGCGATGAGGGTGTTGGAAGAAATCTTCTTGCCGATGGAGTAGTTCAGCACGGCGGAGAATATTTTTACCGGAATTGACAGAACCATTACGAATATGGTAAATAGAGATATTTCCAACGTTTGAGGTGAAATCAATTTGTCTATGGAGCTTTTGCCCAATGAAAATCCGACGAAGATGATTATGACAGACAAAATCAGACCTGTCAGATACTCAATTCGAGCGTGTCCGTAAGGATGTTCGTAATCATCGGGTTTGGCAGAAAGTCTAAATCCGATGAGAGTGATTACGGAAGAGGAAGCATCGGAAAGATTGTTAAGACCGTCTGCGGATACGGAGAGACTGCCGGATATAAATCCTATGAAAACCTTCACCGTAGCTAATATGATATTTAAAAAAATTCCCAACACGCCGGCAAAGATGCCGTACCTATGGCGAACGGTAGGATCAGCAATATTCCTGTAATCTTTGATAAAAATTTTGTAGAAAAAATCTCCCATGATAACACCTGCTCCAACTGCACTGTAACATAAGTCGAACTATTAAATTCTCTTATATAGATTTTACAATACTTTAGGTGATTTTTCAAAGATGTAAAGTTTTTTCTTTATCCCTGCTGTCGGCACTGATTTCGGAGAAGAGGATATAGAGAATAAATGATGATTTTTACAGGCAGTTTTATAAATGGCTTCTCTATGATATAATAGTACCGAAATTCTTGAATTGGGAAATTCTGTTAAATTGGAAAAGATTAAAATTTTATTGAAGCAAAATCGGGAGTTTTGCAATGGGAGGTCATTTATGAACAAGAAAGCATTCGTTGGAATTATCGTGATGCTCATAATAATATGCGGCTGTGTGGCGGGATTTTTACTTTTGGGAAAGAAGACGGAGAGCCCCGATAAGGCAGCAAAGAAAAAGAACATAAATCCCTTGACGGGAATTGAGCTAAAGAAAGGAGAGACCTTGCCGGATAGACCTATTATGGTTTCGACGGATAACGACAGTTACTTATCCAGACCTCAGGCAGGCATTTCCAAGGCGGACATTTTGTATGAAGTGCCCATAGAAGGCGGTGGAAGCAGATACGAGCCCATATATTACGGGAAGATAGATGAGTTGACAACTATGGGAGCAGTCAGAAGTGTCAGACCGTACATTTTGGATATAGCTAGAGAATACAATGCAGTTTTCGTTCACAACGGAACCAGTCCGCAAGCATTTGCCAGATTTAAGACTAGCGGAGTGGATAGAATTGCGGCTTCGGAAAATTTCAGCGCTTTTCATCAGGAAAAGAAGAATTTAAAGAGATTGCCGGGAAATTTCTACGTAAAGAAGGAAACGATATTGAAATTCATGGAGAAGCTGAATTACAATGTGAAAAAGTCGGTTAGAGGATTTAAATGGCTGGATGAAGGCGATACCGTTTCAGGCAGCGACGTGAAAGAGTTGCAGGTTAACTATGCGGATGGGGCTTACAACACGTTTAAATATGATGAAAAGAGCAAGACTTACACCAAGTATGTAAAGGGAAAGCCGCTGATCGACGAAAATAACAATGAGACTTTCAAGTGTTCCAATATCTTAATTCAGAAGGTTCCGTTTAAAATCTATAGCGGAGAAAAGGAAAGACTTGATATAAATATGATAAGTCAAGGCGAGGCATTGATGTTCACCCAGGGCAAAATGGTAAAGGGAACATGGAGCAGAAAAGATGAAAATTCACCGACTATATTCAAAGATGAAAACGGTAACGAATTCAAGATGACTCCGGGAGTTACAGCTATACAACTGGTGGATACCACAGTGAAAGTGAAATACTGATGAGAGATCGGAATAAGGAAGATAGCATTTTATTAGCTAAAATTGACGATATGATATACAGGTGGAAAAACGATTACACCGTGGAAGCAACTCAGTTTTTAGACATGCACCAGAGAAGTGTGGTTGAAAATTTTCTGATGTTGCAAAATAAGGGGTACGCCATAGGGCAAAAAGGCAGAATAGATTACAGATTCTTTGGTGGATACGAAGGCGCAGAGAGAGTTAGATGTTATCTGATGCAAGAATACGCATCAACTGGAGACTTTCACGATATATGCGCCATTAAAGTGTCGTATGACAACAGGGAGAGGCGACTCTCTCATCGAGATTTTCTAGGTTCCATATTGGGCTTGGGCATAAAGAGAGAAAAGATTGGCGATATAATCGTGGGAGAAGATCACGGCTACATCCTATTGAGCGAGAGCATATTGAATTTTGTTTTGAATAATTTTTGCAAAGTCGGGAGAGCAAGTGTCAACGTGGAGATTGTACCTGTGGAATCCCTTGCCATTTACGACGCAAAGTACGACGACTTATGGGATACGGTGGCATCAACTCGGGCGGATAACGTCATTTCCAGCATGTTCAACATCTCCAGGAGCAAAGCCGCAGAAGCTATAAAAAACGGTCTCGTGTTTTGCAATAACCTGGAGCTTTCAAAGGTCGACCGGCAGATACAAGCAGGGGATAAAATGGTTTTGAGAGGAAGAGGGAAGGCTGTTTTAGTTGAAATAGGCGATAAATCGCGAAAAGGCAGAACCTATATAAGGTTTCACAGATATACGTAATAAAGAGATTTGTTCAGGAATAAAAAATTCGTATATTCGTATAAAGGATACTTGACAGAACCTGAGAGAAAACAGGATATAAAAGGTAGCGAGAGGAGTTATAGAATTAAGAAGAACACTTCATCACCATTTGAGTGAAAGATGTTTTGCTTAATTCTTTTTTTATTGGAGAATTTGAGTGAAAGGAGGAAGAATCGTGAGAAGTTATGAGAAAATAACCGCCTTGTATGAGAGGTTAAGCCGAGATGATGAACTACAAGGCGAGAGCAATTCGATTGTCAATCAGAAGAAAATTTTGGAAGAATACGCAAAGAAAAATCATTTGGAGAACATCATTCATTTTACCGATGACGGAATCAGCGAAACACAGTTTGATCGTCCGGGATTTATGGCAATGATGAATGGAGTAAATCAGAGGAATATCGGTTGTATTGTAGTAAAAGATATGTCAAGACTTGGCAGAAATTACCTCAAAGTCGGTCAATGTATGGAAATCCTAAGACAAAAGGGAGTTAGGCTCATTGCCATCAACGACAATGTAGACAGCTTTTACAAAGACGATGATTTCACTCCTTTCCGAAACATTATGAACGAGTGGTATGCAAGGGATACCTCAAGGAAAATCAAGTCCACATTCAAAGCGAAAGGAGAAAGCGGAAAACACACAGGAAGCAGTCCACCCTATGGATATATCAAAGACAAGGACGATAAAAATCAGTGGATTATAGATGAAAAAGCAGCAGAGATAGTAAGACGAGTATTCAATCTTACAATGGACGGAAAAGGACCCTATGCCATAGCAAGGGTATTAGAAGCCGACAAGATAGACATACCCGCCTATCATCAGCAAAAATTGGGATATGGACTACATCAAAGTAAAGTGTTTGAATATCCGTATCGTTGGTGCAGTTCCACGATTGCAAGTATCTTAAAAAAGCAAGAATACTTAGGGCATACGGTTAACTTTAAAACAAGAAAGCATTTCAAAGACAAGAAAAGTAAATATGTATCTGAAGATAACTGGCTCATCTTTGAGAACACCCACGAGCCGATTATCGACCGAGAACCCTTTTATAATGTCCAAAGAATATGAGGAAATGTAAAAAGGTGTCCTGACGGTTGGGGTGAATATCACCCACTAACAAGACTAGTGTATTGTGCAGATTGTGGAAGCAAGATGTATGTTCACAGAACAAGTAATTACAAGAATATCCCTTATCAATCGTTATGAAAACTTTGATGAACTCACAAACACAATGATCAATGAGTTTGTAGAGAAGATTATCATTCATGAAAGGGATAGAAAAGGCAGTCAGACATTAAAGCAAAAGATAGAAATATATTTTAACTTTATCGGGAATTATGAACCGCCAAAAGAAGAATTATCCAAAGAAGAACGGCTAAAACTTGAGGACGAAGAACGAAAAACAATGAGAGAAAAGATAAGCTATATCAAAATTATCTGAAGCGTAAAGCAAGCGGAACACAACAGGAATATGAGAAAAGGTATAAAGCAAGGCGAGAGCAGAAGAATCAGGAGAAATTAAAGGTTTTGAAAAGAGCGGGCATACCGGTATGCAAAATGCAGAGCCTTTTAATTAAATAATATATCTTAGAAGTCAATGAATATAAATAAAAATATTCATTGACTTTTATGATTACTGGTGTTATGATACCTATGAATAAATTATAAAAAATTCATAGGAGTGTTTATAATATTTGGAGGCTTAAAATGGCAAAAGCATTTACAGAAGAAGAGAAGATTAAAATAAAAGAAGATATTATGGAAACGGCCCTTGATTTGTTTCATGAAAAAGGGAAAAAATCCCTTAGTATTTCAGAACTGACAAAAAGAGTGGGGATAGCTCAAGGGAGCTTCTATAATTTTTGGAAGGACAAAGAATCTCTCATTATTGATTTAATAGCATATAGATCCATACAGAAATTGAATGACATAGAAAAAGAATTATCAAATTCATTAACAAATCCGAAAAAATTTCTTTCAGATGTGATTTATAAGTATGCCATAGATATTATCATGAAGATTAAAACGCAGCCTATATATCAAGAGGCATTTAAAATATTTGCAAGTCAAGATTCAAAGAAAGTAAACAGAGTAGAAAATCTTTATGGAGATTTTGTAGATAGGTTAGTAGACTATTGGTACAAAAATAATGCAGTAAAAACTGTGGACAAGCAAGGATTATCCAATGCTTTTGTCGGCAGTTTTGTTCTATGTTCAAATTATATTCATTTCAATGAAGATACATTTGAGGAAGTATTACATATCTATATAGAGAGTATTGTTAGCAGGTATGTAGAAATATAGTTTAAAAAGGGAGATCATTATGATACTGAATTTTGATGAGATAAAAAAGGAAGATGTGTTAATTGCCGGAGGGAAAGGTGCCAATCTTGGAGAAATGACCTCTGCAAAAATAAATGTTCCAAGAGGATTTGTAATTACAGCAGATGACTATAGAGATTTTTTAAAGGAAAATAGCATTGATATTTTTATTGAAAATGAAATTAGAAAATCAGAGAATGATGAAAAAGCTCTATTAAATGCAGCTGATGATTTTAGAACAAAGATAAAGGCCGGTAAATTTCCTAAACTACTTGAGAATGCAATAAGAGAAAAATATTTTAATCTTGGAGATAATGTAAGAGTTGCTGTGCGTTCATCTGCAACAGCAGAAGATTTGCCGCATGCAAGTTTTGCAGGGCAACAGGAAACTTATTTAAATGTACGAGGCTTAGATGATGTATTAGAAAAGGTGTGTAGCTGTTATGCTTCTTTATGGGGTAAAAGGGCTGTAATCTATAGATTACATCAAGGTTATGATCAAAGCTCCGTTTCAATTGCCGTTGTTATTCAGGAAATGGTAGAAAGCGAAAAAGCAGGTGTTTTGTTTACTGTAAACCCAGTAAGTAAAAAAGAAAATGAGATGCAAATCAATGCGAGTTATGGTTTAGGAGAGAGTGTTGTAAGCGGAAGAGTTACAGCAGATAGCTATATTGTTGACAAAAATGGAGAAATTATTGAAGTAGCAATTGGATGCAAGGAAACACAGATTATATATGGAGAGAAAAACACGGTAGAGGTAACGGTAGATGACAATGATCAAAAAAAACGAGTATTAAATGATAGAGAAATATCAGAGCTAATAAACTCTGGTTTGAAGATTGAAAAGCATTATAAAATGCCAATGGATATTGAGTGGGCAATTAAAGGTGATGAAGTATATATTTTACAGGCAAGAGCTATTACTACATTGAAAAGTTCTACCAATTACATATCTGAAGATAATTCAGTACAAAAATATACAAAGGGTAAAAAAATCAATAAAAGTACACGAGAAGTGATGTCATTTTTTTTAGAAAAAATGCCTTTTGCACATAGAGCACTTGATTTTGACTATCTGGCAGCAATCAATGATCAAAAAGTTAATATTTTATTAGAAGGCGGAATTGTTTTACCAAGAAATCCAATTATAGATGACGATGGAATACAAACTTTTTCTGACGCAGGTAAGCGGATCAATAAAAATATATTTAAGTTTTTTAAGATTTTAAAAAATATGAAAGATTTTAATTGTTGCTTTCATAAGTGCAACAATTTTATGAAAATATATGAGTCTAAAATAGAAGAAATTAAGCATTTAAATTTTGAAAACATGGCATTAGAGGAATGTGAAAAATTTATGGAAGATAGCTATATTCTTTTGCAAAAATTGGCTTACGATAGATTCAAATACGCTTTATTCCCATCCGTTTTAAACGATAAAAAATTCACTAAAATAATCAAAAAAGTAAATGCTCATTATTCATCATTTGACTTTTATTGGAATTTGGATAACAAAACATCAGTAGTGACAAATGATATTTATGAAATGGCTTGTGAAATAAGAAAAAACGAAGCTTTAAAAAGGGCTGTTATTTCAGGAGAAAGTTATAAAGTATTATATGAAAATTATGATGACTTTAGAGATATAACAGATAAGTTTATGCGAGATAACGGATTTAAATCTGATTATAATTGCTATTGTTTATCTGCAAAAACATTTATTGAGGATCCTGATAGGCTAATAAATATATTAAGACCTATATTAAATATGGATGAAAATAGTGATGAGATTAAGCAAGGGAAAGATTTTTCCGAGTTAATGATAAAGATAAAAGAAATTTATGGAAATCAATACCAAGGTATAGAAAAACAAATAGAATATTTCAGATATTTTTATGTGGTTCGTGAAGAAAGCCAATATATGTGGGAAACATTATTTTATTATGTAAGACAATGTGTCAAAAGAATAAACTACATTCTTCTTGGTGATGAAGATTATGAAGTTGGAATTGCAAATCTGTTTCATACAGAGCTTTTGGAAGCGATGAATAGGGGGAGTCTAAATGAATTGGATAAGGAAAAAATAAATAGGAGAAATGAAAAATTTCCTCTAGCAACAAAAGTATGGGATGCATCAAAATTGTTAATTTTTGAAACAAATGACGATGTCCTAAAGGGGGCAAGTGGAAGTGCCGGTATTGCAGTCGGAAGAGTGTGCATAATAAATAGTCCGAAGGAATTTTATAAGATGCAAAAAGGCGATATTTTAGTTTGCCATCTCACTGATCCGGAGTGGACACCATTATTTAAGCTGGCAAGTGCAGTTGTGGCTGATACGGGAGCGGCATTAAGCCATGCTGCAATTGTTGCAAGAGAGTTTAATATTCCGGCAGTGCTTGGAGTGGGCTTTGCAACTACAAAATACAGAGATGGAGATATGATTCAAGTAGACGGTAATAAAGGTGTGGTTAGAGGGTTGTAGCATGAACTCAAGTAATAATAAAAAAGAATTGAGAAGAAAGGCTATTTTAAACGATGATCTTCTACTATTATTAGTGAAAACTTCTATTCCTACCATTATAGGTATTCTCGTCATGGTAATTTATAATCTGACTGATACATTTTTTGTCGGTATTTTAAATAATAAATCCATGACAGCTGCTATTGGTATTGTGTTTAGCTTTATGAGTTTTATTCAAGCTATTGGATTTTGGTTTGGGTATGGAAGTGGAAACATAATGTCGAAAAAGATTGGAGAAAATGAAGAAAAGGAAGCAGAAATCATATCGTCTATTGGAATTCTCTTTGCTATTGTCATTGGTGTTTTTATAGCTATTTTATCATGCTTTTTTGTTTTACCGCTGTCAAAATTTATAGGTGGAAGCGCTTCTGAAAACTTGTTGAATTTTACAGTAGAGTATCTAAAGGTAATTATTATCAGCATTCCATTTGGTCTTTATTCTATTACGCTTTACAATCAATTAAGACTTTGTGGGAATGTGAAAGATGGAATGTTAGGATTATTGATAGGAATGGCTGTCAATATTGTTCTGGATCCTGTATTGATGTTTGTGTTTAAATTCGGCTTTATTGGAGCCGGATATGCAACATTGATAGGACAAATTACAGGGTGCATAGTATTAACGAATTTATCGGGAAAAAATGGGAATATTGCTGTTAATTTAAAAAAAGTAAGAATAAATAAAGATAGAGTATATCATATTTTGGCAGGAGGAATGCCTAATTTTTCAAGACAATCTATTACAAGTATCGCTTTAATTTTACTGAATGTTGTAGCCGCAAAATACGGTGATGGTGTTATAGCAGCATTAACAATAAGCTCAAGGATAGCAGCATTAGCATATATGATAATGATAGGCTGGGGGCAGGGGTTTCAACCTATCTGTGCGATGAATTACGGAGCAAAGCAATATGATAGAGTTAAAAAGGCTTTTAAATTTGCAGTAGTAGGAGGTACTTTATTTTTAATTATGGCTGCAATTTTGTTATATGTTTTTTCTGAACTGCTTATTAAAACAATGTCAAATGATAATGAAGTTATTTTAGTCGGTTCTGAGATACTGCGTATGCAGTGTATTACATTGCCACTTTTAGGATACTTTGCGATTAGTAGTATGCTAATGCAAAATATTGGACAATATTTTGGGGCATCAATAATTTCAATTTCACGACAAGGAATATTTTATATTCCGTTATTATATATTTTATCAAATATCTTTGGGGAATTTGGAATATATTTGCTTCAACCAGTGGCAGATGTTTTGTCATTTGGTTTAGCTGTTATCGTAGTTAGGAAAATAAAATTTGCTAATGATAAATGCAAAAAAGATGGCATTTAAAGTTTATAAAAGATTTATTAAGGAGGAAAAAAATATGTAGCTAAGTAATGGAGAGATAAATAGTGGGAACACTAAATTCTGTTATTCACATAAGATATATTTATCCTTTTTTATGCTTGGAATTGCTTACACATAGCAATGACTCTTTATCGAAACCAACAAAATAATAAATCATATAAAACATTAGTTTTTGAGCTGAGATGACTTTTTATGCCAAAGTGTAGAAGTCATCATTTTTTATGCTAAACTTTAATAATTAACCCTCAAACTCCTTGAAATACAAGGATATTTGCAAGAGT